>OKDG01000210.1_pt1 | contig 1470 bp, 2 predicted proteins | sample 1611651 | NCBI WGS metagenome assembly OKDG01 (sample SAMN04436758, study PRJEB24849) | human gut metagenome | biome: human gut; feature: NICU; material: stool | host: Homo sapiens | place: USA: Saint Louis, MO | collected 2011-02-23 | reverse complement strand
AAAACGCTCCCGGACGGGAGCGTAAGCCAGTGACTTCGGCGTCAAATGAGGGTCTGACAAGTGGAGCTGCGGGTTAATTCTGGGTGATCTGGCTGCGATGCTTTTCAGCCTGCTGCTGATGAATAACGGAAGATAGACCATTATTCGCCTTCTCATGCACAACAGCGGCTTTCTCATGCTCGTTCATTTCGGAAAATGGCTTAGCAGTTTCTTGGGTGTTCTCAGGTTTGGATTTCATCATTTTTTTATGCATTTCAGCCATGTCCTGATGGGCAGCAGAATTGCCGTTTTGCATCATTTCATGGGACATTGCGGCCTGATCGTGACCGCTCATATCCATCATTTTCATGCTCTCCCCGGCTTTGTTGAATAAATCAGATTTCGGGTAAGTCTCCCCCGTAGCGGGTTGTGTTTTCAGGCAATACGCACGCTTTCAGGCATACCTGCTTTCGTCATTTTGTTCAGCGCTCGTACCAGGGCCATAGCCTCTGCAACCTGACCATCGTAGTCACGCAGTGTCAGTGAACCTCCGAACAGCTGTTTTACCCGGTACATCGCCGTTTCCGCTATCGAGCGACGGTTATAATCTGTTGTCCATTTCCACCGCGCATTACTCCCGGTCAGCCGCTGATTCGCAACAGCACGGTTACGGTCTGCATATTCACCGGGCCAGTAACCCGCGCCTTTTCGGGGCGGGATAAGCGCGCTGATTTTCTTACGCCGCAGTTCATCGTGACAGAGCCGGGTGTCGTAAGCGCCGTCTGCCGATGCTGCCCTGATTTTTCTGTGAGTCTGCCGGATAAGACCCGGGAAGGCTTCTGAGTCCGTCACATTGTTCAGCGACAGGTCTGCACAGATGATTTCATGTGTGTTGCTGTCAACTGCCAGATGCAACTTTCGCCAGATACGGCGGCGTTCCTGGCCATGTTTTTTGACTTTCCATTCGCCTTCACCAAAGACCTTCAGCCCGGTGGAATCAATCACCAGATGCGCGATTTCACCCCGGGTGGGCGTTTTGAAACTGACATTAACCGACTTTGCGCGCTTGCTGACACTGGTGTAATCCGGGCAGCGCAACGGAACATTCATCAGTGTAAAAATGGAATCAATAAAACCCTGTGCAGCCCGCAGGGTCAACCTGAACACGCGTTTAATGACCAGAACGGTGGTGATGGCGAGATCAGAATAGCGCTGAGGTCTTCCCCGTGATGAAGGCGTTGCCGACTCATACCAGGCCTGAATAGCTTCATCATCCAGCCAGAAAGTTATGGAGCCACGGTTGATGAGGGCTTTATTGTAGGTGGGCCAGTTGGTGATTTTGAACTTTTGCTTTGCCACGGAACGGTCTGCGTTGTCGGGAAGATGCGTGATCTGATCCTTCAACTCAGCAAAAGTTCGATTTATTCAACAAAGCCAAACAGAAGCCACTGGAGCACCTCAAAAACACCATCATACACTAAATCAGTAAGT
>OKDG01000152.1_pt1 | contig 7094 bp, 4 predicted proteins | sample 1611651 | NCBI WGS metagenome assembly OKDG01 (sample SAMN04436758, study PRJEB24849) | human gut metagenome | biome: human gut; feature: NICU; material: stool | host: Homo sapiens | place: USA: Saint Louis, MO | collected 2011-02-23 | reverse complement strand
TCATCGGGCATTATCTGAACATAAAACACTATCAATAAGTTGGAGTCATTACCGCGAACGATGAGCCAATAATACGTACTGACATAATAGTGCCAGCCAGCAGCAGGGCGTTTTTCCCACCGATGCGATTAATGATCAGTGGCGCAAAAAACATAATCGAGGCGTTAAGTAATTCGCCCATTGTCGTTACGTAGCCAAATACCCGCGTACCCTGTTCACCGGTAGCAAAGAACGAAGTAAAGAAATTAGCAAACTGTTGGTCAAAAACATCGTAGGTGCAGGAAACGCCAATAACATACAGTGACAAAAACCACAGTTTTGGCTGTCTGAACAGTTCCAGCGCCAGCTTAAGGCTAAATGCCGAATGGTTGGCACCTACCGCATTGGCAACCGTGGCAGAAGAGGGCGCATCCGTTTTGGCGAAAAAGAGTAAAACGGCGAGGATGAATGCACAGCCAGAACCCAGCCAGAAAACAAACTGATTATTGATGGTGAACATGATGCCGACAATCGAGGCACACAGCGCCCAGCCAACACAGCCAAACATCCGCGCGCGACCATATTCGAAATTACTGCGACGGCTGACTTTCTCGATAAATGCCTCTACTGCTGGCGCACCGGCGTTAAAACAAAAGCCTAGATAAATACCACCAACAATCGATCCTACTAAAATGTTGTATTGTAACAGTGGCCCGAAGATAAAAATAAAGAACGGCGCAAACATCACTAACATGCCGGTAATAATCCACAGCAGGTATTTGCGCAGCCCGAGTTTGTCAGAAAGCAGACCAAACAGCGGTTGGAATAATAGCGAGAACAGAGAAATAGCGGCAAAAATAATACCCGTATCACTTTTGCTGATATGGTTGATGTCATGTAGCCAAATCGGGAAAAACGGGAAGTAGGCTCCCATGATAAAAAAGTAAAAGAAAAAGAATAAACCGAACATCCAAAAGTTTGTGTTTTTTAAATAGTACATAATGGATTTCCTTACGCGAAATACGGGCAGACATGGCCTGCCCGGTTATTATTATTTTTGACACCAGAGCAACTGGTAATGGTAGCTACCGGCGCTAAGGTGGAATTCCGCCGACACTGACGGGCTCCAGGAGTCGTCGCCACCAATCCCCATATGGAAACCGTCGATATTCAGCCATGTGCCTTCTTCCGCGTGCAGCAGATGGCGATGGCTGGTTTCCATCAGTTGCTGTTGACTGTAGCGGCTGATGTTGAACTGGAAGTCGCCGCGCCACTGGTGTGGGCCATAATTCAATTCGCGCGTCCCGCAGCGCAGACCGTTTTCGCTCGGGAAGACGTACGGGGTATACATGTCTGACAATGGCAGATCCCAGCGGTCAAAACAGGCCGCAGTAAGGCGGTCGGGATAGTTTTCTTGCGGCCCTAATCCGAGCCAGTTTACCCGCTCTGCTACCTGCGCCAGCTGGCAGGTCAGGCCAATCCGCGCCGGATGTGGCGTATTGCTCGCCACTTCAACATCAACGGTAATCGCCATTTGACCACTTCCATCAATCCGGTAGGTTTTCCGGCTGATAAATAAGGTTTTCCCCTGATGCTGCCACGCGTGGACCGTGGTAATCAGCACCGCGTCGGCAAGCGTATCTGCCGTGCACTGCAACAACGCTGCTTCGGCCTGGTAATGGCCCGCCGCCTTCCAGCGTTCGACCCAGGCGTTAGGGTCAATGCGGGTCGCTTCACTTACGCCAATGTCGTTATCCAGCGGTGCGCGGGTGAACTGATCGCGCAGCGGCGTCAGCAGTTGTTTTTTATCGCCAATCCACATCTGTGAAAGAAAGCCTGACTGGCGGTTAAATTGCCAACGCTTATTATCCAGCTCGATGCAAAAATCCGTTTCGCTGGTGGTCAGTTGCGGGATGGCGTGGGGCGCGGAGGGGAGTGTCACGCTGAGGTTTTCCGCCAGACGCCACTGCTGCCAGGCGCTGATGTGTCCGGCTGCTGACCATGTGGTCGCGTTCGGTTGCACTACGTGAACCGTTAGCCAGAGTTGTCCGGCGCTCTCCGGCTGCGGTAGTTCAGGCAGTTCAATCAACTGTTTACCTTGTGGAGCGACATCCAGAGGCACTTCACCGCTTGCCAGCGGCTTGCCATCCAGCGCCACCATCCAGTGCAGGAGCTCGTTATCGCTATGACGGAACAGGTATTCGCTGGTCACTTCGATGGTTCGCCCGGATAAACTGAACTGGAAAAACTGCTGCTGGTGTTTTGCTTCCGTCAGCGCCGGATGCGGCGTGCGGTCTGCAAAGACCAGACCGTTCATGCAGAACTGGCGATCATTCGGCGTATCGCCAAAATCACCGCCGTAAGCCGACCACGGATTGCCATTTTCATCATATTTAATCAGCGACTGATCCACCCAGTCCCAGACGAAGCCGCCCTGTAAACGGGGGTACTGACGAAACGCCTGCCAGTATTTAGCGAAGCCGCCAAGACTGTTACCCATCGCGTGGGCGTATTCGCAAAGGATCAGCGGGCGCGTCTCTCCAGGCAACGAAAGCCATTTTTTGATGGACCATTTCGGCACAGCCGGGAAGGGCTGGTCTTCATCCACGCGCGCGTACATCGGGCAAATAATATCGGTTGCGAAGGTGTCGGCTCCGCCGCCTTCATACTGTACCGGGCGGGAAGGATCGACAGATTTGATCCAGCGATAGAGTGCGTCGTGATTAGCGCCGTGGCCTGATTCATTCCCCAGCGACCAGATGATCACACTCGGGTGATTACGATCGCGCTGCACCATTCGCGTTACGCGTTCGCTCAACGCGGGTAGCCAGCGCGGATCATCGGTCAGACGATTCATTGGCACCATGCCGTGGGTTTCAATGTTGGCTTCATCCACCACATACAGGCCGTAGTGGTCGCACAGCGTGTACCACAGCGGATGGTTCGGATAATGCGAACAGCGCACGGCGTTAAAGTTGTTCTGCTTCATCAGCAGGATATCCTGCACCATCGTCTGCTCATCCATGACCTGACCATGCAGAGGATGATGCTCGTGACGGTTAACGCCGCGAATCAGCAACGGCTTGCCGTTCAGCAGCAGCAGACCATTTTCAATCCGCACCTCGCGGAAACCGACATCGCAGGCTTCTGCTTCAATCAGCGTGCCGTCGGCGGTGTGCAGTTCAACCACCGCACGATAGAGATTCGGGATTTCGGCGCTCCACAGTTTCGGGTTTTCGACGTTCAGACGTAGGGTGACGTGATCGGCATAACCACCACGCTCATCGATAATTTCACCGCCGAAAGGCGCGGTGCCGCTGGCGACCTGCGTTTCACCCTGCCACAAAGAAACCGTCACCCGCAGCTCATCGCGCAGCTCGCCGTACATCTGAACGTCTGCCTCCAGTACAGCGCGGCTGAAATCATCATTAAAGTGAGTGGCTACATGGAAATCGCTGATTTGCGTGCTCGGTTTATGCAGCAACGAGACGTCACGGAAAATGCCGCTCATCCGCCACATATCCTGATCTTCCAGATAACTGCCGTCACTCCAGCGCAGCACCATCACCGCGAGGCGGTTTTCTCCGGCGTGTAAAAATGCGCTCAGGTCAAATTCAGACGGCAAACGACTGTCCTGTCCGTAACCGACCCAGCGCCCGTTGCACCACAAATGAAACGCCGAGTTAACACCATCAAAAATAATTCGCGTCTGGCCTTCCTGTAGCCAGCTTTCATCAACATTAAATGTGAGCGAGTAACAACCCGTCGGATTCTCCGTGGGAACATACGGCGGATTGACCGCAATGGGATAGGTCACGTTGGTGTAGATAGGCGCATCGTAACCGTGCATCTGCCAGTTTGAGGGGACGATGACAGTATCGGCGTCAGGAAGATCGCGCTCCAGCCAGCTTTCTGGTACCGCTTCTGGTGCCGGAAACCAGGCAAAGCGCCATTCACCATTCAGGCTGCGCGACTCTTGGGAAGGGCGATCGGTGCGAGCCTCTTCGCTATTACGCCAGCTGGCGAAAGGGGGATGTGCCGCAAGGCGATTAAGTTGGGTAACGCCAGGGTTTTCCCAGTCACGACGTTGTAATACGACGGCCAGTGAATCCGTAATCATTGTCATAGTTGTATCCTGCGTGAATTGTTATCCGCTCACATTTTCGCATAACATACGAGCCGGACACATAGAGTGTAAAGCCTGGGGTGCCTAATGAGTGAGCTGACTCACATTAATTGCGTTGCGCTCACTGCCCGCTTTCAAGTCGGGAAACTTGTCGTGCCAGCTGCATTAAGGAATCTGCCAACGTGCGGGGAGAGGTGGTTTGCGTATTGGGCGCCAGGGTGGTTTTTCTTTTCACCAGTGAGACGGGCAACAGCTGATTGCTCTTCACCGCCTGGCCCTGAGAGAGTTTCAGCAAGCGGTCCACGCTGGTTTGCCCCAGCAGGCGAAAATCCTGTTTGATGGTGGTTAACGGCGGGATATAACACGAGCTGTCTTCGGTATCGTCGTATCCCACTACCGAGATATCCGCACCAACGCGCAACCCGGACTCGGTAATGGCGCGCATTGCGCCCAGCGCCATCTGATCGTTGGCAACCAGCATCGCAGTGGGAACGATGCCCTCATTTAGCATTTGCATGGTTTGTTGAAAACCGGACATGGCACTCCAGTCGCCTTCCCGTTCCGCTATCGGATGAATTTGATTGCGAGTGAGATATTTATGCCAGCCCGCCAGACGCAGACGCGCCGAGACAGAACTTAATGGGCCCGCTAACAGCGCGATTTGCTGGTGACCCAATGCGACCAGATGCTCCACGCCCAGTCGCGTACCGTCTTCATGGGAGAAAATAATACTGTTGATGGGAGTCTGGTCAGAGACATCAAGAAATAACGCCGGAACATTAGCGCAGGCAGCTTCCACAGCAATGGCATCCTGGTCATCCAGCGGATAGTTAATGATCAGCCCACTGACGCGTTGCGCGAGAAGATTGTGCACCGCCGCTTTACAGGCTTCGACGCCGCTTCGTTCTACCATCGACACCACCACGCTGGCACCCAGTTGATCGGCGCGAGATTTAATCGCCGCGACAATTTGCGACGGCGCGTGCAGGGCCAGACTGGAGGTAGCAACGCCAATCAGCAACGACTGTTTCCCCGCCAGTTGTTGTGCCACGCGGTTGGGAATGTAGTTCAGCTGCGCCATCGCCGCTTCCACCTTTTCCCGCGTTTTCGCAGAGACGTGGCTGGCCTGGTTCACCACGCGGGAAACGGTCTGATAAGAGACACCGGCATACTCTGCGACATCGTATAGCGTTACTGGTTTCACATTTACCACCCTGAATTGACTCTCTTCGGGTGCTATCATGCCATACCACGAAATGTTTTGCGCCATTCGGAGGGGGCACGCCGAAGTGAGATTCAAAATGCCGACGTCAGTTCACAGGTGGGTAATGATACCAACGTGTTGATTTCGTATTTTCACTGACACCAGGATCATCCTGATGTTACAAGGATTGAATGACTACAGATTAAAATAGTCATCAACAGGTTGACAGCATTACCCAGCGCCCGCTTTCCGCGTATTTTTCGATTTGCACTGCCGGGGGCACTGGCGGGTATCGCGTTCCGCACACTTTTACATTTATTTATCTGGTGACTGACCTTTTTAAGGAGACAGAATGAAAGCCGTTGGTTTCTGGCAACCCGGGAAAGTACATCCGTTATTGAAGATTTGTCGCTTCCCCACCCATCCATGCCCAAGGGGCGTGATCTTTTGATCAGAGTCAGGGCGGTCGCGGTTAACCCACGGGACCTGAAAAGCCGGCGAAACATCAGTCCCTCTGCAGGCAATCCGGTAGTTATGGGATACGACGCTTCCGGTGTTGTTGAAGCAACCGGACCAGAGGTGACGCTGTTCAGGCCAGGTGACCACGTTTTCTATGCCGGTGTGCTCGATCGCCAGGGAGCCAACGCAGAGTTTCAGCTGGTTGACGAACGCATTACGGGGATAAAGCCGGCAGCACTAAGTTTTGAAGCTGCAGCGTCGGTTCCTCTGACCGGTCTGACAGCCTGGGAAATGTTATTTGATCGTCTGCAGTTGTCAGTGAACGGAGATGCTGATCAGACCCTGTTGATGCTTGGCGGTGCGGGCGGAGTCCCTTGTATGGCTATACAGCTTGCCCGCACTCTGAGTCGGGTGAACATCATCGGGACTGCCTCCCGGCAGGAGAGTGTCAGAGCGGTTCGCGGGTTTGGTGCGCATTATGTCCTGGATCATTCATGTGCGCTTGCGCCACAGGTTGCCAGCCTTGCTGGACTCCCTCCCATTACCCGGATTTTCTCAACGTACACCACGCCATCTGCCTGGGAAAATATGGCCGAAATTATTGCCCCACAAGGCCGTATCGGACTCATCGACGACCCTGAACCACTGGATCTGCGTTTGATCAAATTTAAGAGCGTTTCTGTTCACTGGGAGGCAATGTTTACCCGCCCCATGCATGCTACTGCGGACATGTCTAAACAGCATGATATTCTTAACAAACTCTCATGCATGCTGGATTCCGGTAAGCTCAAACCTCCGTTGCTGGCAGAGTATGGCAGGCTGAATGCTAAAGCACTTCGCCGGGCTCATGAGGACATGGAAAATAAAAATGTGAACGGGAAAATTGTTTTTTCAGGGTTCTGATGAACAGGCCTGTCAGAGTAAAAAAAGATTCGGGTTCAGCACAATGCTGAATTCTGTCTGGCTATAGAGTAAGAATCGTACCGGAATTGAGCATTTACCCTCAGTACCTGCGGATGAAAAAGCAGTCTGCCCTGACATACTGAACAATCCCTTCTCATAAGATGCCTCTCTTTTGCTGTTTAAAGAGCTGAGCAGTCCGGGCGGAGACTGACCTCGTTCCGCTTTCCAAGCGACCCCCTTGTTGAAAGTGCGACAAAAGAGATAGGGCGAATGACTATACTTCGCTCATAGCTGCCCGCCATGCCAGCTCAAAAAACAGGCTTAACGTAGGATATTTAATGAGATGGTCACTCCCTCCTTCCCGGTATTATGCTGAGGACAGGCTTTCATTCGGAGAACTATCATGGAAAACATTGCGCTCAT
>OKDG01000097.1_pt1 | contig 16997 bp, 10 predicted proteins | sample 1611651 | NCBI WGS metagenome assembly OKDG01 (sample SAMN04436758, study PRJEB24849) | human gut metagenome | biome: human gut; feature: NICU; material: stool | host: Homo sapiens | place: USA: Saint Louis, MO | collected 2011-02-23 | reverse complement strand
CGCAGGTTTTGCACCCGGTGCAGCGGCTGGAATCAATAAAAAATCCATACTGGGTTGTCATCGGTTACTCCTTACGCCTTTTCAACCTGAACGAGGTTTGTGTGGGATGGGTTGCCCTTCGCCAGCGGCGACGGACGCTGCGTAGTGAGAACGTTGATGCAGCCCGCCTGATCGATACGGTTCGCATCCGGGTTATACCAGGCCCCTTCCCCCAGCGCGACAACGCCAGGCATCATACGCGGAGTCACTTTAGCTTCGATATGCACTTCGCCACGTCCGTTGAAGATACGTACGCGATCGCCATTACTGATGCCGCGCGCTTTCGCATCCATCGGGTTGATCCACATCTCCTGTCGGCAGGCCGCTTTCAGTACGTCAACGTTGCCGTAGGTGGAGTGAACACGCGCTTTGTAGTGGAAACCGGTCAACTGAAGCGGGAATTTCGCCGTCAGCGGATCGTTGTAGTTTTCGAAGCCTGGCGTATAAATCGGCAGCGGATCGATAACATCCCCTTCCGGCAATTCCCACGTTGCAGCAATTTTTGCCAGCTCTTCGGAGTAGATCTCGATTTTGCCCGACGGCGTGGTCAGCGGATTGGCCTGCGGATCGTCGCGGAAGGCTTTATATGCCACGTGATGCCCTTCGGGATCGCGCTGCTTGTACATGCCCTGCTTGCGGAAGGTATCGAAGTCCGGCAGGTCAGGAATGGCTTTGCGTGAGAGCTCGTGCAGATGGCGCATCCACCCTTCCTGAGTACGTCCTTCAGTGAACTGCTGCTCAACGCCAAGACGTTTCGCCAGCTCGGAAGTCATCTCATAAATGGTTTTGCACTCGAAGCGCGGTTTGATGGCCTGGTCAGTGAAGATCACATAGGACATGTTGCCGCAGGAGGCGTCCAGCGCGAAATCCATCTGCTCAGACGCGGTGCAGTCTGGAAGCAGAATATCGGCATACTTCGCCGATGAGGTCATGTGGCAGTCGATCACCACAATCATTTCGCACTTCTTGTCGTCCTGCAAAATTTCATGGGTGCGGTTGATTTCAGAGTGCTGGTTGATCAGGCAGTTACCGGCGTAGTTCCAGATCATTTTGATCGGCACGTCCAGCTTATCTTTGCCCCGAACACCGTCACGCAGCGCGGTCATTTCCGGGCCGCGCTCGATCGCGTCCGTCCACATAAACATGGAGATGCTGGTCTGAACCGGGTTATCCAGCGTTGGCATACGTTCAAACGGGACTTCATACGAGCCTTCACGCGCCCCGCTATTACCGCCGTGAATACCAACGTTGCCAGTCAGAATCGAGAGCATAGAAATAGCGCGGGTGGCAATTTCGCCGTTCGCGTGACGCTGTGGTCCCCATCCCTGGCTGATATAAGCCGGTTTTGCTGAACCAATTTCACGGGCCAGCTGAACAATACGCTCGACTGGAATGCCGGTAATGGTGGATGCCCACTCAGGGGTTTTCGCTACCCCGTCGCTGCCCTGACCAAGAATGTACGCTTTGTAATGCCCGTTAGCCGGTGCGCTGGCTGGCAGGGTCTTCTCGTCATAACCAACGCAGTATTTATCAAGGAACGGCTGATCGACGAGGTTTTCAGTGATCATCACATACGCCAGCGCATTGACCAGCGCCGCATCGGTACCAGGGCGAATAGGGATCCACTCGTCTTCACGTCCCGCGCCGGTATCGGTATAGCGCGGATCGACGATGATCATACGTGCGTTGGATTTGGCGCGCGCCTGCTCAAGATAATAGGTTACCCCACCGCCGCTCATCCGGGTTTCGCCTGGGTTGTTACCGAACAACACCACCAGTTTACTGTTTTCGATATCCGACGGGCTGTTACCGTCTGCCCAGCCGCCGTAGGTGTAGTTCAGACCCGCAGCAATCTGTGCGGAAGAGTAGTCGCCGTAATGATTGAGATAGCCGCCGCAGCAGTTCATCAGGCGCGCCACCAGCGTTTTACCCGGCGGCCAGGAGCGGGTCATGGTACCGCCCAGCGTCCCGGTGCCGTAGTTGAGGTAGATGGATTCGTTGCCATACTCTTTGATCAGGCGCTGCATGTTAGTCGCGATAATATCGTAGGCTTCGTCCCAGCTAATACGCTCGAACTTCCCTTCCCCACGCTTACCGACGCGCTTCATTGGGTATTTCAGACGATCCGGGTTATAAACGCGACGGCGCATTGAACGGCCACGCAGACAGGCACGAACCTGATGTAACCCTTCGTAGTTATCATCGCCGGTATTGTCTGTTTCGACATATTTGATTTCACCGTCCACAACATGCATACGCAGAGGACAACGGCTACCACAGTTAACGGTACAGGCACTCCACACCACTTTTTCCGGGGCTGAAGCGGGAGACAGAGCCTCCGCCGCCGACGCCAGACGGGTAAAAGGGAGCGTAAAGGCGCTGCTGGCAACCGCCAGACCGCCTATTGCCGTGGTTTTCATCAACCCACGGCGAGTGACCTCGGCAGCCATTAACGCTTCAGGCGCTTTGATTTTCATAAAGACTCACTTTGGTTGCTCACAAAGAAATAAAGGGCGGCATACACCGCTATATAGTTTTATGTATAACGATATTTTTGGTTATCAGTGTTTTATGCTGACTTTCGTTCGGAGGAGTATTACTACTTTAGAGGGAGGGGTTATTGCTTCGTATCAAATCAGAGGCATAAAAAAAGCGCCCTGAGGCGCTTTTTTGTCTTAGAGCAAATAATTAGCCGATGAACTGCTGGCCTTTCATGTAAGGGCGCAGCACTTCCGGGATCTCAATGCGTCCGTCAGCCTGCTGGTAGTTTTCCAGCACAGCAACCAGCGTACGGCCTACTGCCAGACCGGAACCGTTCAGGGTATGAACCAGACGGGTTTTCTTGTCAGATTTGCTGCGGCAACGCGCCTGCATACGACGCGCCTGGAAATCCCAGACGTTGGAGCAGGAGGAGATTTCACGGTAGGTGTTCTGCGCAGGCACCCAGACTTCAAGGTCGAAGGTTTTGCAGGCACCGAAGCCCATGTCGCCGGTGCACAGCGCCATACGGCGGTACGGCAGGCCCAGCAGCTCCAGCACTTTCTCAGCATGACCGGTCATCTCTTCCAGCGCGTCCATAGACTCTTCCGGACGAACGATCTGCACCATCTCAACTTTATCGAACTGGTGCATACGGATCAGACCGCGCGTATCGCGACCGTAAGAACCGGCTTCAGAACGGAAACATGGAGAGTGCGCGGTCAGTTTGATTGGCAGATCGTCTTCGTCGATGATCTCATCACGCACGAGGTTGGTCAGCGGCACTTCCGCGGTTGGGATCAGCGCGTAGTTGCTGCTGTCTGCTTCCTCGTCCAGCGGACGGGTGTGGAACAGATCGCCGGCAAATTTCGGCAGCTGGCCTGTACCGTACAGCGTATCGTGGTTAACCAGATACGGAACGTAGGTTTCGCTGTAGCCGTGCTGCTCGGTGTGCAGATCCAGCATGAACTGCGCCAGAGCGCGATGCAGATGGGCAATTTGACCTTTCATGACCACAAAGCGAGAACCCGTCAGCTTAACCGCAGCCGCAAAGTCCAGGCCCGCGTGCATTTCGCCCAGCGTGACGTGATCGCGCACCTCGAAGTCAAACTCGCGAGGCGTGCCCCAGCGTTTCACTTCAACGTTGTCGTTTTCGTCTTTGCCGACAGGCACGCTGTCGTCAGGAATGTTCGGGATCGCCAGAGCGATATCACGAATTTCAGCCTGAAGAACATCCAGTTCAGCTTTCGCCTGATCCAGCTCTTCACCCAGTTTGTTCACTTCCAGGCGTAATGGCTCAATATCTTCCCCGCGCGCTTTCGCCTGGCCAATGGATTTCGATCGAGAATTACGCTCTGCTTGCAGATTTTCAGTTTGTACCTGCAAAACTTTACGACGCTCTTCAAGAGCGCGCAGCTTATCTACATCCAGCTTAAAGCCCCGGCGTGCCAGTTTTTCAGCGACTGCGTCTGGCTCATTACGCAGCAGATTGGGATCGAGCATGCTTATCCTGTGCTTATCGAATTAAAAAAGGAAAAAGTGACCACAGCCTGCGGCCACAGAGATATATTGCCAACATTACCGCAACGATTGAACTAACGGTAGCGTTTTATAGGGCTATTTTGATCCTGTCCGGCAAGCCAGGCGAGCTTTTCGCCAATCTTACCCTCAAGACCTCTGTTTGTGGGATGATAATAGCGGGTTTGTGCCATCTCCTGCGGGAAATACTCTTCCCCGGCGGCGTAGGCATTGGGTTCATCATGGGCGTAGCGATACTCCTGCCCGTAACCCATCTCTTTCATCAATTTGGTTGGCGCATTGCGCAGATGAACCGGCACATCGTAGTCCGGACGTTCACGTGCATCTGACATCGCCGCTTTGAAGGCGGTATACACCGCGTTACTTTTCGGCGCGCAGGCCAGATAGACAATTGCCTGCGCAATGGCACGCTCACCTTCCGCGGGTCCGACGCGGGTAAAGCAGTCCCAGGCGGAAATAGCGACCTGCATGGCGCGTGGATCGGCATTACCGACATCTTCTGACGCGATGGCCAGGCAGCGACGCGCGACATATAACGGATCGCCACCGGCGGTAATGATACGCGCGTACCAGTAGAGCGCCGCATCCGGGGCGCTGCCGCGCACGGACTTATGTAATGCCGAGATCAGGTCGTAAAAACGATCGCCTTTATTATCGAAGCGTGCGCTGCGTTCACCGGCTATTTCGGTGAGCAATTCAGGTTTCAGTACGCGCTTGCCGGCATCATCCACTTCGGCCATATCGGCCATCATTTCCAGCGTATTCAGCGCCCGACGCGCATCGCCGTTGACCAGTTCAGCGATCGCACGACGCGTGTCGTCCGGCAGAACGATATCCTGTCCGCCGTAACCCCGCGCTTTGTCCTCCATCGCCTGGGTCAGAACCTTTTCGATATCCTCTGTAGTCAGGGATTTAAGCAGGTAAACGCGGGCGCGGGAAAGGAGCGCAGAGTTCAGCTCAAACGACGGGTTTTCCGTGGTTGCGCCGATGAAGAAAATCGTGCCGTCTTCAATGTGCGGCAGAAACGCATCCTGTTGGCTCTTGTTGAAGCGGTGGACTTCATCGACAAACAGAATGGTGCGGCGCCCGGCATTACGGTTTTGCCGCGCGCGCTCGATCGCCTCACGAATCTCCTTCACGCCGGAGGTAACCGCCGAGATGCGCTCAACGTCCGCGTTAGCATAGCGGGCGATCACTTCAGCGAGGGTTGTTTTGCCGGTGCCGGGTGGCCCCCAGAGGATCATGGAGTGCAGATGCCCCGCCTCTATGGCGCGCGGCAAGGGTTTCCCCGCAGCCAGCAGGTGTTGCTGGCCGATGTACTGCGCTAAATTTTCTGGCCGCATACGGGCGGCCAGAGGTTGAAACGCATTATCTGAAAAATCGAGCGACAGGTTGCTCACTCATGCCTCTTACTTATTACGTTGGTCGTCCACCGTTACGCCCTGCGGTGGGGTAAAGGTGAATTTCGAAGCATCTACGGCGCCGTTTTGCTGAGACTTGAGCTGATAGCTACTGCGCTGATCGTCCTGCTCAACCGCACCGAACTGATTAATGGTACCGTTGCTGCTCACGTTAATGGTGAACTGCTTCAGGTTACCGTTGCTGCCTTTTGGTGTCAGGACGAACTCATCACCGTTTTGTTTAATGTTGTACTGCTGCCAGTCGCTGGACTGGTTACGGGCAATGAGCATAAACGGCGTATTGCTGGTCGCGTCTTTCAACCAGGTGGCGGTCGCCTGCTCAACAAACGGGTTGTAGAACCATAAGGTTTTCCCGTCGGACACCAGCACGCTTTCATCCGGCTGGGTCATGTGCCAGTTGAAGAGATTCGGGCGTTTCACCCACAAATCCCCCTGACCTTCCTGCACCGCGTTGCCACTGCCGTCAGTCACTTTTTGCGTGAAGCTGGCGTGGAAGCTGCTCACTTTATCCAGTCGGCTTTTAAGGTCGCTGGCTGCATCAGCCCAGACGCTGCTGGCAACAAAACTGGAGAGTAATGCACAGACGATGGCGATTTTTTTCATTGTTATTCCTTAAAATACGTCTTCCCGATATGGGGTTCCGTTTCTATTCTGGACCTGCCCGAAGGCAGGCGACAGAAGAATATGCTTAATTTTTGCTGATTTACCCTTCTTTGCAATCGCTGAAGGTTAATCAAACGGCGGTGGCGCCAGCACCTCACGGTTACCGTTATGCCCCTGTTCGCTCACAATACCCTGGGCTTCCATCTGCTCGATAATACGCGCCGCGCGGTTGTAGCCAATACGGAACTGGCGCTGGACGCCGGAGATGGACGCCTTACGTTTTTCGGTAACGAAATTAACCGCCTGGTCAAATAACGGATCCAGCTCTTCGCCGCCGTCAAAACCACCGCCGCCACCTTCGCTTTCACTGTCGGAGGTGATGCCGTCAACGTATTGCGGCCGACCGCGCGCTTTCCAGTCCTGCACCACCGCGTGCACTTCCTGGTCGCGAACAAATGCACCGTGGACACGCACCGGCGAGGTGGAGTTCGGGCCGGAATAGAGCATATCACCCATCCCCAGCAGCGACTCTGCACCACCCTGGTCCAGGATAGTACGCGAGTCAATTTTACTCGACACGGTAAACGCGATACGGGTCGGGATGTTTGCCTTAATAAGTCCGGTGATAACGTCTACGGACGGACGCTGCGTTGCAAGCACCAGGTGGATGCCCGCCGCACGCGCTTTCTGTGCCAGACGCGCAATCAGCTCTTCCACTTTCTTGCCAACGGTCATCATCAGGTCGGCGAATTCATCCACCAGCACCACGATGTAAGGCAGTTTTTCCAGCACCGGATGCTGGGCATCCATGCTGTCACCCGGCTTCCAGTATGGGTCCGGAATCGGACGGCCCATACGTGCCGCCTCAGCGATTTTCTCGTTATAACCGGCCAGGTTACGCACGCCCAGCGCAGACATCAGCTTATAGCGACGCTCCATTTCATTGACGCTCCAGCGCAATGCGTTGGCGGCGTCCTTCATGTCGGTCACCACTTCCGTTAACAGGTGCGGAATGCCTTCGTAGACGGACAGTTCAAGCATTTTCGGGTCGATCATGATGAAACGCACATCTTCAGGCTGCGCTTTGTAGAGCATACTGAGGATCATGGCGTTCACCCCGACCGATTTACCGGAGCCGGTGGTACCCGCAACCAGCAGGTGCGGCATCTTCGCGAGATCGGCAACCACCGGATCGCCAGCGATATCTTTACCCAGCACCACGGTCAGCGGGGACGGGTTGTCGCGGAATTTGGTGTTATCCAGAACTTCACGCAGATAAACGGTCTGGCGTTTCTTGTTTGGCAGCTCAAGGCCAACGTAAGGCTTACCTGGGATCACTTCCACCACGCGAACCGCCACGGTCGACAGAGAACGCGCCAGGTCACGGGACAGGTTAGAAATACGCGCCGCTTTTACGCCTGGCGCCAGGTTCAGTTCGAAACGGGTGATCACCGGGCCAGGGGAGTAGTTCACCACGTCCGCTTTAATACGGAAGTCAGCCAGACGCGCTTCCACCAGACGGGCCATCTGCTCAAGAGCAAAAGTATCCACCGGTTCGACTTCCGCTGGCGGCGGCGTTAACAGATCCAGCGACGGCAACGGCGTACTTGGTCGTTGCAGCGGACGGCTGTCTCCGTTACGCATCAACAGCGGGTGAATCAGGCTTTCCTGCGGCTGTGGTGCTGGCTGCTGGAACTGCGGCTGCGGCGGTTGGGCCGGCGGTGTATGCGGCTGCGCATAAGCCTGCGGCACTGGCTGTTGTGGTTGCGCATTAACCTGCGGCGCTGGCGCCTGACGCACCGGTTCCGCTTCTGGCATCACGCTCGGCGTGAACAGCGGTTCGCTCGGACCGTCATCCACCAGATCTTTCATCGGTGAAAATTCAAAATCCGAGAGCGAGAACGGGTTTGCCCCCGAAGGCTGCTCACCGGAATAACGTTGCTGCTGCGTGGCCGCAAACTGACGCGCTAATTCCGCTTCGGCAGCATCATCTTCATCCTGCTGAGAATGAACATCGTGTTGGTACTCATTCCCGTAGCTTTGAGTCTGCTGGGCGGCAAACTGACGCGCCAGCTCATCCTGATGCAGTTCGTCGGCATCATCTTCGTAGTCGGACTCACGGGCTTTTTCTTCCGCCATACGCTGGGAAGGCAGTTTAATGCCATAAGAGGCCAGCTCCCGGCGCGTCGGTACGCGCACGCGATTAGGACGCGGCAATTGTGGACCAATGCCCTCTTTTACCTGAGGACGCGGCGCACCATCGGTTGCCGGGCTGAATAGCGGAGCGGACGCGGCAGCGGCTGCCGTTGCCTGCTTCACGGTTTCCGCTCCTGACGCAACGGCTGGCGCTGGATCTACAGGTGCAACGCTTGCAGAAGGCGCTTTTACAACAGGCTCCTGCACCGGCTCAGGCACGGGCTGATACCAGGCGGCAAGCTGCTCGCGCTCTCGGGCACGGCGCTCTTCCACCTCTTCAAAATAGTACAATGGCGGACGGGATGGCTTCGCTTCCTCCACCACTTCGGGTTCAGACACCGGCGCAACGTATGGCTGTTCAGGTTCAGCAGGTTCGGGCGTATAAGCCTGATACGGCTGTTGCGGCTCGCTGGCAGGCTCAGGCGGCTGATACGGTTGCTGCCACTGTTCCTGCTGCACAGGAATATAGCTTTCAGGCTCCGGCGCAATGGTCGGTTCAGGCGTATGGACACCTGGCGCAGTCTGCCAGTCCACCTGCGGTTGCTGGATCGCGGACTCCGGTGCCGGAACAGGCGAGGACGGCATCACGGCTTCAACAGGCGCAACATGGGCCTGCGCAGCCGTCGTTGCGGCAGCAGCAGCGGCTACCGGTTCAGTCACGGAATGACCATACAACAGCGGATCGTATTCATCATACTCACCCGGCGTAGCTCGATGACCAGAGAACAACACATCATCAGGATCGACGGCCGCGCCGCGATACTCAATCTGCTCCTCTTCATCCATACGTTTGCCGGAGAAAAGCGCGGCATCCGTTTTACGGCCTAACGGGTTAGCAAATTTTTCAGCAACGCGCTGGCGGCGTGCCAGAGCACCGCGCAGAATACGGGCACGGCGGGATTCACGACGCTGCACGGGTGCCTCGTCTTCCTCTTCGTACTCATCTTCATATTCGTCTTCATCGACCCACGTATCATCACGACGGGTGCGATTGCTGGCAAACGTCAGCAGAGTCAGAATAAAGCTGCCGATTTTTTCGGCAATGCTCACCCAGGACCAGCCGGTAAACAGCGTCAGGCCCGCTGCCCAGATACAAAGCAGCGCCAGCGTGCCGCCGCTGCTGTGAAGCATCGGTTGCAGCGCGGAGCTCAACAGGCTGCCAATCACCCCGCCGGAGGCGAAGTACCAGATGTCATCGGCGTTGATCGCCGCCAGTCCGCAGGAGGTGAGGATCAGCGCCAGGGCGCCAATCAGGCGCAGCGAAACGGCAAAATAATCGATGTAGTCGTCGTTCTGTCGATGACGCCAGGCAAACCAGCATCCGCCAATAATGATGACGGGAAGGGTATAGGCCATCACACCGAAAATGAAGAAGAGTGTGTCCGCAAGCCAGGCGCCGGGAACGCCACCTAAATTATGGATAGGCTCATGCCATGCGGTTTGCGACCAGCTGGGGTCTGAGGGGTTGAAACTGAGTAAGGCAGCCATCAGCCAGACGGCAAAAAGGGCAATAACAATCAGTAACGCCTCAAGGAGACGACGTCCGCTGCTTAGCTTAGATAATGTGACTTCTTTGTCTTCAGTGTATTCCTGGCTCAAGAAAGGCTCTCCAGGTATCAGGCATGTCCTGCCTGTGTGCTAAAACGGACAACAGCGCCGGGACTCCCCGGCACTGTTGCTGTATGGATTAACAGGAGTGTAATCAAACTACACTGATTTTGCACCTGTTCCGTGTTAGCGCGTCTTAATAACCAGACGATTGCTCTGTTTGACCTCTTCCATCACCACATAAGTACGGGTGTCGTTCACGCCTGGCAGACGCAGCAGGGTTTCACCCAGCAGCTTACGGTAGGCGGACATATCAGGCACACGGGTTTTCAACAGGTAGTCAAAATCACCGGAAACCAGATGACACTCTTGAATTTCTTCAAGTTTTTGCACAGCGGCGTTAAATTGCTCAAACACATCTGGTGCACCACGATTCAGAGTAATCTCAACAAATACCAGAAGTGAGGCATCCAGATAATGCGGGTTCAGCAGAGCCGTATAGCCCTGAATAAAACCCTGTCTTTCCAGTCGACGCACACGCTCAAGGCACGGCGTCGGGGAAAGTCCCACACGTTTTGAAAGCTCGACGTTGGAAATACGCCCATCCTTTTGCAATTCATTAAGAATGTTACGATCGATACGGTCGAGATCTTTGCCAGGGCGCTTCTTGCTATCTACCATTATTATTGTCTCTCTGTATTCCTTCCCTACTCCTGCCTGGACCCTGTGCACATCACTGTTCAGAGCCTGGACCCGTTATTCATCACATCGCCTGGTTATGTATTAGACGCGATGTAGATTCGGGTTCTGCGGTAAGAAGACCGTTGCCCGAAAGCAGTCACAGACATCACGTATGGCGTCTGTCCACACCATGCGTAGATTTCACTGACCCGGTAAAAATGGCATTTCCGTGCATGTCTATGCGGCATGCAGTTCGTGCGTCTTTTTTTCTTCCTTGAATGTTTTCGCAAAAGCGCAGGGGATTGTCAAAGCAAAACATCGATTTTTAGTACAACATGCCGGATATTCATTACGGAGGGGTATTAATCCTCATTTTATTGCCTTATAAACGCGCGGTTTTCAGTAGCAGAAGTGATGTGACCGCCTCTGACCCATAGGGCGCGTCTATTGCATATATCGGAAGCAAAACTCTCCTGCTCTTTTTTTACGGCAACAAATTCCCTACAATCCAGCCCATTGCCTGCCAACAACAATGGGGATCTCATGGGCACGACCAAACACAGTAAGCTGCTAATCCTTGGTTCTGGACCTGCGGGATATACCGCAGCGGTCTATGCTGCACGCGCTAACCTGCAACCGGTACTGATCACCGGGATGGAAAAAGGCGGTCAGCTGACCACCACCACGGAAGTGGAAAACTGGCCTGGCGACTCGAACGACCTGACCGGGCCGCTGCTGATGGAGCGCATGCACGAGCATGCCGCCAAATTCGAAACCGAAATCCTGTTCGACCACATCAATAAAGTGGATTTGCAGAACCGTCCGTTCCGCCTGACGGGTGACAGCGGCGAATACACCTGCGATGCGCTGATCATCGCCACCGGCGCCTCTGCCCGTTACCTTGGTCTGCCATCTGAAGAAGCGTTCAAAGGCCGAGGCGTATCTGCCTGCGCTACCTGCGACGGTTTCTTCTATCGCAATCAGAAAGTCGCCGTGATCGGCGGCGGTAACACCGCAGTGGAAGAAGCGCTCTACCTGGCAAACATCGCCTCTGAAGTACACCTGATTCACCGTCGCGACACCTTCCGCGCGGAGAAGATCCTGATTAAACGCCTGATGGACAAAGTGGCGAGCGGCAACATTGTGCTGCATACCAACCGTACGCTGGAAGAAGTGACTGGCGATCAGATGGGCGTGGCGGGACTGCGTATCCGTGATACCCAGAACACCGATAACGTCGAAACGCTGGAAGTGGCAGGCCTGTTTGTGGCAATCGGTCACAGCCCGAACACGGCTATCTTTGAAGGCCAGCTGGAGCTGGAGAACGGCTACATCAAAGTGCAGTCTGGCATTCACGGCAACGCCACCCAGACCAGCGTTCCGGGTGTCTTCGCAGCTGGCGACGTGATGGACCATATTTATCGTCAGGCGATCACTTCTGCGGGCACCGGTTGTATGGCCGCGCTGGACGCAGAACGCTACCTGGACGGGCTGGCTGAACAAGGCAAATAATCTTTACAAGTCAGTAACAAACGTAAATAAAGGCGGCCACTGGTCGCCTTTATTTTTGCTCGCGTGTAACATGCAGAGGTCTAATTTCTTATAACGTCACCTGCAAAGTACGCAATGGAAAAAACCCGTCAACAAGAGTTAACCCGCTGGCTGAAACAGCAAAGCGTTCTGTCCCGCCGCTGGCTTATGATTTCCCGCGTTCTGGGATTCATCAGCGGTCTGTTGATTGTTGCCCAGGCATGGCTGCTGGCCCGCATTCTCAATCATATGATCATGGAGAACATTCCGCGCGAAGCGCTGCTGTTGCCGTTTATCGTTCTGGTGCTGGTTTTCGTTCTGCGTGCGTGGGTGGTCTGGCTGCGCGAGCGGGTTGGGTTCCACGCCGGGCAGCACATCCGCTATGAGATTCGCCGCAAGGTACTCGATCGGCTTTCGGAAGCCGGACCTGCGTGGATCCAGGGTAAGCCAGCCGGCAGCTGGGCGACGCTGATCCTTGAGCAAATCGACGATATGCACGATTACTACGCGCGTTATCTTCCCCAGATGGCGCTGGCGGTGTTTGTGCCCCTGATGATTGTTATCGCCATCTTCCCTGTTAACTGGGTGGCGGCGTTGATCCTGCTAGGCACCGCCCCGCTCATCCCGCTGTTTATGGCGATGGTCGGCATGGGCGCGGCAGATGCTAACCGTCGTAACTTCCTGGCGCTGGGTCGGTTGAGCGGTCATTTCCTGGACCGTCTGCGCGGAATGGAAACCCTGCGGATCTTCGGTCGTGGTGAAGCGGAAACCGAAAACATTCGCCTGGCGTCGCAGGATTTCCGTCAGCGCACCATGGAAGTGTTGCGCATGGCCTTTCTCTCATCTGGTGTGCTCGAATTTTTCACCTCCCTGTCGATTGCGCTGGTGGCGGTTTACTTTGGCTTCTCCTACCTCGGCGCGCTGGACTTTGGCCACTACGGTACGGCGGTCACGCTTTCCGCCGGGTTCCTGGCGCTGATCCTGGCCCCGGAATTTTTCCAGCCGCTTCGCGATCTCGGCACCTTTTACCATGCCAAAGCGCAGGCGGTGGGTGCTGCCGACAGCCTGAAAACCTTCATGGAAACGCCGCTGGCGAATCCGGAGCGTGGTGAGGTAACGCTGAATACGAACGATCCGGTGACCATTGAAGCACAGGATTTTTCTGTTCTGTCGCCTGAAGGCAAAGTGCTGGCCGGTCCGCTGAACTTTACCCTGCCTGCCGGGCAACGTGTGGTGCTGGTGGGTACCAGCGGCTCAGGTAAAAGCTCATTGTTGAATGCGCTGTCAGGTTTTATGGCGTACACCGGATCGCTGCGTATCAATAAAACGGAGCTGCGCGAGCTCGATCCTGATGCCTGGCGTAAACAGCTGAGTTGGGTGGGGCAAAACCCTCAGCTGCCAGCTCCGACGCTACGCGAGAATGTGCTGCTGGCACGGCCGGATGCGCGTGAAGATGAGCTGCAATCGGTCCTCGACCGCGCCTGGGTCAGCGAGTTTCTGCCGCTGCTTGCGCAGGGTGTCGATACCGTCATTGGCGATCAGTCTGCCGGGCTGTCAGTAGGCCAGGCACAGCGCGTCGCGGTTGCCCGTGCGCTGCTGAATCCCTCTTCGCTAATGCTGCTGGACGAACCCGCCGCCAGCCTGGACGCTCACAGCGAGCAGCGCGTGATGGATGCGCTTAACGCAGCCTCACGCCAGCAAACCACCCTGATGGTGACCCACCAGCTGGAAGGTATTGCCGACTGGGATCAGATTTGGGTGATGGAAAACGGACACATTGTTGAGCAAGGCGATTACGCCGCGCTTGTTGCCGCGCAGGGGCCGTTTGCGACCCTGCTGGCGAACCGTCAGGAGGATATCTGATGCGCGCCCTGCTTCCGTATCTTGCACTGTATAAACGCCACAAATGGATGCTGACGCTCGGGATCGTGCTGGCGATCGTTACTCTGCTGGCCAGCATCGGTCTGCTTACGCTTTCCGGCTGGTTCCTCTCCGCGTCTGCGGCCGCAGGCTTTGCCGGACTGTACAGCTTTAACTACATGCTGCCTGCCGCCGGGGTGCGCGGCACGGCCATTACGCGAACTGCCGGGCGCTACTTTGAACGTCTGGTCAGCCACGACGCGACCTTCCGCGTGCTGCAACACCTGCGTATTTACACCTTCAGCAAACTGCTGCCCCTCTCCCCTGCCGGGCTGGCACGTTTTCGACAGGGCGAATTACTCAACCGCGTGGTCGCAGATGTGGATACGCTGGATCACCTCTATCTGCGCGTCATTTCACCTATGGTGGGCGCGTTTGTAGTGATTGTCGTGGTCACGCTGGGGTTGAGTTTCCTGGATGTTCCCATCGCACTGACGCTCGGCGGCATCATGCTGATGACGCTGATTATTCTGCCGCCCCTGTTTTATCGTGCAGGTAAAACCACCGGGGAAAACCTGACGCGCCTGCGTGGAGAATATCGCCAGCAGCTCACCGCCTGGTTGCAGGGACAGGCCGAGCTCACCCTTTTTGGTGCCAGCAAGCGCTACCGCGCCCGCATGGAAAATACGGAGCTGAACTGGCATGAAGCCCAGCGTCGCCAGTCTGAACTGACCGCGTTCTCCCAGGCGCTGATGATGTTAATTGGTGGGATTGCCGTTATCGCCATGCTCTGGATGGCCTCCGGTGGCGTGGGCGGTAACGCGCAGCCTGGCCCGCTGATTGCGCTGTTTGTTTTCTGTGCCCTGGCAGCCTTTGAAGCCTTAGCCCCGGTCACGGGCGCCTTTCAGCATCTCGGCCAGGTGATTGCCTCTGCGCTGCGCATTACGGATATTGCCGAGCAGGAGCCGGAAGTGAAGTTCAGCGCGGGTCAAACCGCTGTGCCAGAGCAGGTCGCGCTGACGCTCAGCAATGTCACTTTCGCCTACGACAAGCAGGCGCAAAACGCGCTGGAAGACATCACCCTTTCTGTTGATGCCGGGCAGCGCATTGCGATCCTTGGCCGTACGGGATGTGGGAAATCGACACTTCTGCAACTTCTCACGCGCGCGTGGGACCCACAGCAGGGCGAGATTCGGTTTAACGACGTTCCGCTGTCTGGTTTTAGCGAAGCGGCCTTGCGTAAAACGGTCAGCGTCGTGCCCCAGCGGGTGCATCTGTTCAGCGCTACGCTGCGCGATAATCTTCTTCTGGCGGCACCAGACGCCTCCGACGATACGCTGCGGGCAATGCTGGAGCAGGTTGGGCTGCACAAGCTGCTTGAAGACGACGGGTTGAACAGCTGGCTGGGTGAAGGGGGTCGACAGCTTTCCGGCGGCGAACTGCGTCGTCTGGCCATTGCGCGTGCGCTGCTGCACGATGCGCCGCTGATGCTGCTGGATGAACCGACAGAAGGACTGGATGCCACGACAGAGAGCCAAATCCTTGATTTACTGGCGAATGTGATGAAAGGTAAAACCGTGGTGATGGTCACGCACCGTCTGCGCGGGCTGGTGAATTTCGATCAGATAATTGTGATGGACAACGGACACATAATTGAGCAAGGTAGTCACGCAGAGCTGCTGGCAAAACAGGGTCGCTACTACCAGTTTAAACAGCGCCTGTAGACTATATTTGTAGCGTCCTCTCTCGCGTACTGGAGTTCTGTTGTCATGCGCCTGGTGCAGCTTTCTCGCCATAATATTGCGTTCCCTTCACCGGAGGGGGCGCTGCGTGAACCTAACGGCTTGCTGGCTCTGGGCGGCGATCTCAGCCCGGCACGGCTCTTAATGGCTTACCAGCGCGGCATCTTCCCGTGGTTTTCTCCCGGCGACCCGATCTTATGGTGGTCTCCCGACCCGCGAGCCGTGCTGTGGCCTGGACAGTTTCACCTGAGCCGCAGCATGAAGCGTTTTCATGCAAAATCCCCCTTTCGCGTCACGCTCAATCACGCCTTCGGCCAGGTTATCGAAGGCTGCGCTGAAGATCGTCATGAAGGCACCTGGATAACCCGCGATATCATTATCGCCTACCACCAGCTTCATGAGCTGGGCTACGCGCACTCTATTGAAGTATGGAAAGAGGATAACCTCGTCGGCGGAATGTACGGCGTGGCGCAGGGCACGCTGTTCTGCGGCGAGTCGATGTTCTCCCGCGCCACGAATGCGTCGAAAACCGCGCTGCTGGTGTTTAGCGAGGAATTTGCCCGACGCGGCGGACGGCTGATGGATTGCCAGGTGCTGAATGAGCACACCGCCTCGCTCGGCGCCGTTGAAATCTCCCGCCGACACTATATCGAACACCTGGAACAGTGCCGAAAGAAGACCCTACCACGCGATTTTTGGGTTCCCAGAACGCTCTTTATACCCAATGCCTAAATGTTTTCCGCATATTTTTTATGAGGGTGTTATAATTACGCCGCAGAGTAGCTTCTGCCTGTTGCCCCGCCGCCGTTTGGGACCCTCGCTTCAGATAACGTCCTTACGTTTATCCTGTCGTCTCCCCTTTACGAATGCGCTTTCCGTTCGGTTGTACCGTGACGCTTGGGCAATACGCTGAGACTGTTTTGCTGCGTTTTAAACGCGCAATTCTTTACTTAATTGAGGAATTTCGGCATTATCTTGCCGGTTCAAAACTTGGTAGTGATACCCCAGAGGATTAGATGGCCAAAGAAGACAATATTGAAATGCAGGGTACCGTACTTGATACGTTGCCTAATACCATGTTTCGCGTAGAACTGGAAAACGGTCACGTGGTAACTGCGCACATCTCCGGTAAAATGCGCAAAAACTATATCCGCATTTTGACGGGCGACAAAGTGACTGTTGAGCTGACCCCGTACGACCTGAGCAAAGGCCGCATTGTCTTCCGTAGTCGCTAATTGTTTTCGCCTGTAATGGCAGATGAATATTAAATAAGGCCGGGATATTCCCGGCCTTTTTTATTTATGGCTTTAGTGTGGCTGTTCAGGAAGAGGTATTTTAGTGCGGTCTGATGCCCTCACGC
>OKDG01000062.1_pt1 | contig 27321 bp, 30 predicted proteins | sample 1611651 | NCBI WGS metagenome assembly OKDG01 (sample SAMN04436758, study PRJEB24849) | human gut metagenome | biome: human gut; feature: NICU; material: stool | host: Homo sapiens | place: USA: Saint Louis, MO | collected 2011-02-23 | reverse complement strand
ATTACTTTACAGAAGGAGTGGATTAGTCCAATGCTGGATTATTCCATCACTCACAGTTATAAAAATAAGGATAATATTGGCCCCACTATATATTTAAATACCCTATCTCTTTTTTAACCCCCATTACATACAGATAATCGTTAAACCTGGGACCAAACAGTCTTTCCTTTCAGAAATCAGGCAGAATCATATCTAATCAGCCAGGGTCAATTGTACTTAACTTTTCCATAAGTTCAGGAAGAGGGGCAACATCCCCTCTTCTAAACGTCTTAATTTCTCCCTTCATTGAATGACTTAGCCTTTCTCCTGCTACGCTTATTTTATGGTTCAGAAACGCAGGAACGCTTTCGATGAAAAAAATCGCTATTATCGGCTCAGGCCCAACAGGGATTTACACCTTTTACTCACTTCTTAACAACGCAGCACCGCTTTCGATCACCGTGTTCGAAAAGGCAGACCAACCCGGTGTCGGGATGCCCTACAGCGACGAGGATAATTCCCGGCTGATGCTGGCGAACATCGCCAGTATCGAAATCCCGCCCATTTTTATTACCTATCTCGACTGGCTCAAACAGCAGAGTGCGGCCCATCTTGCCCGCTATAACGTCGATAGTGAGAAACTGCACGACCGGCAATTCCTGCCGCGTATTCTGTTGGGTGAATATTTTCACGATCGGTTTCTTGCCGTCGTTGCTGAGGCGAAAAAGTCGGGCTTTCATGTCGAGGTGCACCCCAACGCAGAAGTCACGGATATTAAGGCTGATGCAGACGGTGTGGCCCTTTCAGTGAACGATGCCCCTTTCTCAAGGCGGTTTGATCTTGCGGTTGTTGCCACCGGCCACGTCTGGCCTGATGAAGATGAAACCACCCGCGCATATTTCCCAAGCCCATGGTCAGGGCTGATGGACGCGGAGGTCCGAGCCTGTGAGGTGGGGATCATGGGTACTTCCCTCAGCGGCCTGGACGCTGCAATGGCGGTTGTGATGCAGCATGGCCGGTTTAGCGGGGAGCAGTTCGTTGTCAATAAAGGCAGCGAAGGGCTAAAAATCACGCTGATGTCCCGCACGGGCGTTCTGCCGGAGGCCGACTTTTACTGCCCTATCCCTTATGAACCGCTGTCCGTGTTAACGGAGTCTGTGGCGGAAAGTGAAATCGCCAAAGGCCCGGACGGGCTGCTTGACCGCATCTTTGCGCTGATGGTGAAAGAGCTCGAGCTGGCCGACCCGCGCTGGTGCCAGGCGATATCGCTCGGTACGCTGAATGCCGACACGCTTCGTGATGTCTGGTTTGAGGATCGTAAAAAGCATGGCCCTTTCACCTGGGCCGAAGCGAATCTGAAAGAAGTGGAGCGCAACAAGCGCGAAAAACGCACCGTTGCCTGGCGCTATACCGTGCTTCGTCTGCATGAAGTGGTTCAGGCCATCGTCCCTTCACTCAGTGAGCGTGACAGAGAGCGGTTTAAATCCGGGCTGGAGCGTGTGTTTATCGATAATTATGCCGCCATTCCACCGCAGTCTATCCGCCGTTTACTGGCGCTGCGCGAGGCAGGGATCATTAGCGTGGTCGCACTCGGTGATAATTACGACCTGGATATCGGCAGCGATCAGACCGTCATCACCACGGCAGAAAAGCGTTACCGCTTCGACGTGTTTATTGATGCGCGCGGGCAAAAGCCACTCAGAAACAAGGACATTCCCTTCCCCACCCTGCGTAAACAGCTTGCGGAAACCGGCGATGACGTCCCGGACGTGGGGGAAGACTATACGTTGCTGGCGCCTGCATCACTGCGGGGGCGCATCGCTTTTGGGGCGATCCCCTGGCTGATGCACGATCATCCCTTTGTTCAGGGTTTGTCTGAGTGCGCTGAAATTGGTAAAGCGATGGCGAAAGCGGCTGGAAAACCTGCGACAGGCGTGCGAAGGAAGTTACCATTCATGGAATTTTAACAGAGCTTCCCTGCCCTGCGGGGTCGGGTTACTCGAAGAAGACGTCCGGGTTTTCCGACAGCGACACGAACGATTTAGTGTTCTTGTCCAGGGCAAGGATTTTGCCGCTTTCAATGTCATATACCCAGCCGTGCAGGCGAATGGCGTTGTTGCGCAGGCCTACCGCCACCGACGGATGGGTCTTGATATTGCTCAGCTGCGCAAAGACGTTCTCCTGCACCATCGCATTCACTTTATCGATTGGCTTATCCCAGGTTTTCTTCTCAACCACCGCTTTTGCCGCATCAGAATAGCGCAGCCAGTGGGAAACGGCCGGCATCGGCTCCAGATCGGCGTTGTCAGCAATCGCCTTCATTGCGCCGCAGTTGGAGTGGCCGCAAATAACGATATCGGTCACGCCCAGGGCAACAACAGCATATTCGATGGTCGCAGAGACACCGCCAGGCTCCGGCCCGAACGGTGGCACAATGTTGCCCGCGTTTCGAATGACAAAGAGCTGTCCTGGCTCCTGTTGCGTAACCAGTTCCGGAACCAGACGGCTGTCGGAGCAGGAGATGAACAGCGCTTTGGGATTCTGACTGGACGCTAAACTACGAAAAAGCTCTTTACGTTGCGGGAAAATCTCTTTTTGAAAGCTGAGAAAACCTTCAATGATATGTTGCATAGCCATTTCTCTTTTATCTGTTTTAGTTTAGGTATGATCGCGATCACACTCGTAAAATTTAACCACCGCACCTTAGCGGAGACAAGCAATATATTTCTGGCCCGACCGCTGCACGATCTCATCCGCGTTCGCCGGGATGTTCTGCCCTTCAAAGGCCCCGTACAGGCGCTGGTACGTTTTCCCTGTCAGTCGACCAATCACCGACTCAACGGTGCGGGCAGGCAGCGGCAGCATATTCGGATAACTCCACATAAACGACACGGCGTCCTTACCGGGCGTAACCTGCAAAATATCACCGGCCAGCAGCACGCCGTCGCCTGACTGCCAGTGCAGCACCGTGCCGCCGGCAAAATGCCCGCCCAGCCGCAGCAGAGTCACCAAAGGCATAATCTCCAGGGCGTCCTCCTCCCAGAAGCGTATCGCCGGGCTGTCACGCATCACCCACTGCCGAACCTGGCGTGCAGGTAGATCGGTGCGTTAAACGCCGCGGCCCACTCCTGCATGGTGGTGTAGTAATGCGGGTGCGAAATCGCGATCGCGCTGATTCCCCCGAGCGCGTCAACTAACGCTCTGGTCGCCGGGTCAAGATTGGCGATACAGTCCCACAGAACATTGCCCTGTGGCGTACGCAGCAGAATCGCCCGCTGGTTGATGGCAAAAGCGGGAACGGTTTTGATGCTGAACAGCTGCGGCTCCAGCTGTTGCCATTTGTTGGTGTGCGTGGTCGTAAGGCTGTCGAAGTCCGTCCATGCCTGGCCCGTCACCGGGACATACTGGCGCTCATCGTCGCAAATCGGGCAGTTTTTGGGCTGTTCATCGTAAGCGGTACCGCAGGTTTTACAGAGTGTAATCATCGGCTTTCCTCAGCAATAAAGCACTGAGTATGGCAGGGATTATCCATATGTGCTGAGGGGTGCCTGGCCCGCTTTTTTTGACTTATACTGTGCCAGTATCAAAAACTGAATAACGCAGGTGGCACATGGAAATTGATCTCGATAACTTAGTCTTTAACGGGCTGGATGAAGCAGAAGAGCGCAACGCGGAACGTCTCGACGATGCGGATAAAAAAGCCCAGGCGATTGTCGCCGATGACGACTGCGGCGATGCCTGCAAGATCTGAAGAAAAAGCACCGGGCTCCCCGGTGCTTTTTTTTTATGAATGCCTTTTGCTACCCGCTATCAGATCTCCGGCGTTTTGCTAAACCCGGTCAGCATCAGGATCAGGCTTTGGGGAGATGACCCCGTCTCAAACTGATAGTGATTTCCCTGACGATCGCCGCCGATATACCACGAAATGTCGGTTTTCCCTTCTGCCAGCGCCTTGCGCACCGCTTTATCCACGTCCACCATCCGGTATTCGCGGGAGTGGTTCAGGTACAGCACCGCATCCGAGCGATAGTTGCAGGAGGGTCGTGACTGCCAGCTCACGGTGGCCGGTTCCCAGTCGTTACTCGCCGGATAGAAGAAGATTTGATCCGCGCCGTCAGTTTCCACTTTCCCGCCATAAATTCTCACGCGGTATTTAAACTGGGCAGGATCCTGTCCGACAGGCAGCGGAGGGATATTGAACTTCACCAGCGACAATGTTTCGCTGTTTTTCGTGCGTCCACCGTTCTTCCAGTTATCCTGCACCAGTAAGACCTGGGGATCGGGCTGTGAAAGTGCCGGTTCCATGCTGCTGAGCCAGACGTTAGCCTTCGCTTTTGAATAACCATACGGCACGGTGGTGCCGCAATCCATTCCCCGGTTCATGCACAGGTCGGTCATAAATCGCGCGGCATCTTCCGTCCAGCCGTTCATAAAGTCAGCATGCGCCGTATATAGGCTCCCCCACCGCTCTTCACGCTCACTGCCATGCATGATGGGGTCGAGGGAAAGCTGGACTTTGCTGGTATCCAGAGAGCTAATTGTCGGAAGCACGTACGCAATATTCATGTTCACCGTCGGGATCTTCACCGGGAAGGCGGACGGACACTGTCCTTTCGTATCGTAGGTGGCGTTAGCCAGGCCGTGGGCGGGCTTCAGGTTGACCCCGTCCCAGCAGTTCGGGAACTGAATGCCGATATTAAACTGCACGGCATCCTTCGCCTTGCGTAAGCCGCAGACTTCACCCGTTCTGGTGGTGTAGCCCTTGCCATTGGCGCATAAAAAGGTGATATGCGTATTTGGCGCGGTGCCATGATGATCGCCGGCCAGCAGCGACAGCCCCGGCGGAAACGAATGAAGCGGCCAGGCGTCAACGTTCGATGCCTGATAATAGGTTTTTTGATAGGCGGGTTTGACCACCGTTCCGTCCGGCAATTTTAGCGACGGAGCCCAGTAGGCCGAGCTGTCTGCTTTGTTATCGCAGGTGGTCTTTTCCTGGGTACGCAGAGATTCACGGCTGGAGTAAGCATCCGCGTGCACGTTACCAAAAAAATCGTGCAGCATAGCCTCATTGGGCATGCCGAACATCATAATGGCATCATCGCCGAGGGTGTGGGAATAACTGCATACAACATGCGCCTGTGGACCAGCGTGTGCCGCCTGCATGGTAAGCAGAAGTGCGGAGGCAGAAAGCGCGGGGGTTAATACTGTCCGTTTCAATATTATCTCCATCTGTGAAAGGAGATAGTGGTAACAAAACGGCCATCATTTACCGAGGATTAGCCTGGGTATTTTTCCCTTCATCCTCGCTTTACAGACACCACGCACAGCTCATTCCAGTACATTTCGCGCGTCCGGCGCAGTTCAGCGTGACGTTTTATCATGGAACCACTCCGGGTCGATGTTGGCTACGTCCACGCCATACAGGCTGGCGACAGGTAGTATTGACTCAAGAACACGTTGCGCGCTGTTCTCCGCATTCACTGGTCGGGGCGCAAATAACCGCCGTAACGTGCTTATCCATTTTTTCATCGTCATTACCCTTCTCGCTTAACCTGTCCTCAGTTAAACACCCAAATTGCGCCCGGGGGAAATATCAAAATCCACTGTCGATGTGCAGGATCTGCAAATAGCGCCCCGCCGTCTGCTCTCTTCTTTAACACCTTGTTCACTCATGCTTTTTTTCTCAGAGCAAAGAACGATTTCTTATTTGGCGATAGCTTTCCCTTATGGGAGCGTAACGGAGTAAAACAAAAACAACGGGATGGCGTATGACTATGGCTGCAAAAATGAAAGGGTTTAAAAAACGGGCGCAGGTTCTGGGATTAGTGGCAGCCTGGGGCCTGGTTTCAGCGCAGGCGCAGGCCGATCGGCTGGCGGATATCAAGGCAGCAGGCGTGGTGAAAGTGGCCACGTTTGATGCCAATCCACCCTTTGGCTCGATTGATGCCAAAACGCATGAGATAGTGGGTTACGACGTGGACTTCGCCAAAGCGCTGGCGAAATCGCTCGGCGTAAAGCTTGAACTGGTCGCCACCAATCCGGCTAACCGTATTCCGCTGCTACAGTCCGGAAAAGCGGATCTCATCGTGGCGGATATCACGATCACTCCGGAACGCGCACAGGTCATTGATTTCTCAACGCCTTACTTTGTCACCGGCCAGCAGTTCCTGGTTCCGGCAAAATCACCGGACAAGCTTGATGACTATAGCCGGGCACGCATTGGCGCCGTAAAAGGTACGACGGGCGAACAGGCGCTGCACCAGCGTTTTCCGCAGTCCCGCGTCCTCTCTTACGATGATATCCCGCTGGCGCTGACGGCACTGCGCAATGGCAACGTGCAGGCCATTACCCAGGACAGCACCATTCTGGCCGGTCTGCTGGCGCAGGCGCCGGATAAAGCCGACTTCAAAATCCTGCCCGACCTGCTCAGTAAAGAAGAGATTGGCGTGGGGGTGAAAAAGGGTGAAACGGCGCTGCTGAAAGCCGTTAACGATGAGCTGGTAACCCTGGAGAAAAACGGCCAGGCGGCAAAAATCTATGACGTCTGGTTCGGTCCAGGCACCCCAGCTCCACAGCCTCGTAACTTTAAAATAGAAGCCCGGTAATATGCTCTCAGGTTTATTTTCACGCTCCGCGGCCAATGCCGCGGATTTTTCACATCTGGAACAGGCCAGCGTTGAGTTTCGCCATGTGGACAAACGCTACGGCGACCATCCGGTTTTAACCGACATTAACCTCACCATCATGCCGGGTGAAGTGGTTGCCATTCTCGGCCCTTCGGGTTCCGGAAAATCGACCCTGATTCGGCTTATCAACCAGCTTGAGAGCCTGAGCGGCGGGGAGATTCTGATCGACCACAAGCCGACCGGACAGCTTTCCGGCAGCAGGCTACGTCAGTTACGCAGCCGCGTCGGGTTTGTGTTCCAGCAGTTCAATCTCTATGCCCACCTTACCGCCAGTCAGAACATCACCCTGGCACTGGAGCACGTTCACGGCTGGAAACCCCTGCCCGCCCAGGAGCGCGCGCTGGCGCTGCTGGAGAAGGTCGGCATGCTGGAGAAGGCGCACCGCTTCCCCGCTGAACTTTCCGGCGGACAGCAGCAGCGCGTGGCGATTGCCCGTGCTCTGGCCTCGTCGCCGCAAATCATTCTCTTTGACGAGCCGACGTCGGCACTCGACCCGGAAATGATTGGCGAAGTGCTGTTTGTGATGAAAACCCTCGCCCACAGCGGGATCACCATGATTGTCGTTACGCATGAGATGCAGTTCGCCCGGGAAATTGCCGATCGAATCGTCTTTATCGACGGCGGAAAAATTCTGGAAACCGCGCCCCCGGCGCAATTTTTCAATCAACCGTCGCATCCCCGTGCGAGGCGTTTCCTGCAAAAAGTGCTGGATCCGCTGCATCAGGAGCAACTGTAATGCCCGCTCTGGACTGGCAGGGGGTGCTGGCCGGACAGCCCCTGCACTGGATCCTCTCCGGATTCCTCACCACTCTGTGGGTGACGCTGGCGGGGATTATGCTGGCCAGCCTGCTCGCCTTGTTCTTTATGCTTTTGCGGCTTTCCGGGGGACGTTTCGGGACATTGATCGTCAGCTGCTGGGTATCGCTGTTTCGCAATACGCCGCTGCTGGTACAGCTGCTGTTCTGGTATTTCGCCGCCTGGAACGGGTTGCCGCAGGGGCTGCGCGACGCGGTGAACGCAGACCACAGCTGGTCCATTTTACCCGGTGACGTCTGGTGGTTTACGCCAGAGTTTTTATGCTCCGCCTGGGGGTTAGGCGTCTTTACCTCGGCGTTTTTAATTGAAGAAGTGGAATCGGGGCTGCGTTCCGTACCTGCCGGGCAACGGGAGGCGGCGCTCGCTCAGGGATTTTCCTCATGGCGTCTGTTTCGCTACATTCTTCTGCCACAGGGGCTCGCTAACGCGTGGCAGCCCGTCGTCGGCCAGTACCTTAACCTGATGAAGCTCTCCTCGCTCGCGAGCGGGATTGGCTTCGCCGAACTGACCTACCAGGTCCGCCAGATAGAAAGTTACAACGCCCATGCACTGGAAGCCTTCACCGTCGGTACGGTGCTTTACTTGCTTACCGGGATGGTGACGGGAAGCGTGCTGGTGCGCCTCGGCCCCCATTCAGGGAGGAAATATCATGCTCCCCGGATTTAACGTTATTGTCGAAAACCTGGATTATCTGCTTTGGGGACGTGCGGCTGCGGGAGAACCCGGCGGCGTACTGCTCTCACTGCTGATGGCCGCAGGCGCCGCCGCGCTTGCCCTGCCCGGCGGGATTGTGCTGGCCTGCGTCGCCTGGCGCTATCCCGGCGTGGTGCGCAGCGCGCTGTTTGCGTGGGCAGAGTTGATTCGCGGGATCCCCCTGATCTTCGTGATATTCTGGATGTGGTATCTGCTGCCACTGATAACCGGCAGGGATCTCCCGGGCGCGACGACCGTCACGCTGGCGCTGGCCTGGTTTACCGCGGCTGCGGTGATGCATTCGGTGTTAGCCGGACTGAGAGCCCTGCCGTCGGGCCAGAATGAGGCCGCGCTTTCTCAAGGGTTCAGTACGCAGCAAACGCTGTGGCGCGTGCTGCTGCCGCAGGCGCTGAGAAATATTCTGCCGTCGCTGGTGGGGATTTTTATCAGCCTGCTGAAGGATACGTCGCTGGCATTTATCGTGAACGTTCCTGAACTGACCACGGTGGCGGGACAGATCAACAACCGGGTGCAAATTTACCCGGCGGCCATTTTTATCTTCACGGGTGTGATCTATTACCTGCTCTGCTGCTCGCTTGAGCTGCTCGCGAAGCGCTGGCGAGTTAGCCAGCCAGCGCTTTAACCACCGTTTCCATCGCTTTGGTGGTCAACTCACTGCGCTTAACGCGCTGGTTCGCCAGCGCGGTACGCAGAACGCCCGCAATGACAATATGTTTCGGCTCCTGCCCTAAATCACGCATTTCGAGAACGACCTTGCCTACCACCCGACACATCTCCTGGTACAGCGCTTCGTCTTTGGTCACATTGCCCATTGCCATCACTCCGTTGCCCTAAACCGTCAGCTTAAATCATTCGTCGGCTGGATACAAAAAAGAAGCCCGGCGTGTTGTTCGCCGGGCTTCGTCTGGAAAATCAGGAGATTAGTTGTTTACCGGGATCACTGCGCCTTTGTATTTGGTGCGGATCCAGTCCTGAATCTCTTTGGAGTGCAGCACGTTCACCAGCGCGACGATATCCTTCTTCTTCTCATCACCGCGATGAACGGTAATGATGTTGGCGTACGGGTTATTCTCACCGCTTTCTACCACAATGGGATCGTGCACCGGATCCAGACCGGCATCAATTGCGTAGTTGGCGTTGATCACCACCGCAGCACCTTCGTCGTTGTTGTACATCTGCGGCAGCAGAGATGCCTCGACGTTAGGGGTAAATTGCAGCTTTTTCGGGTTCTCCACGATATCGCTGATGCGCGCGGTCACTTTATCGATGCCCGGCTTCAGCTTGATCACGCCCTCTTTTTCGAAGATGGAGAGAATACGCCCTTCCTCGGAAACCGCATCACGCATGATGATTTTGCCGCCTTCCGGCAGATCCTTCAGCGATTTGTATTTTTTCGAATAGATACCGATCGGCTCAATGTGGATTGCGCCCGCACTGACAAAATCATAATCCTTATCGCCCGCGTGATCTTTCAGCACGCTGTTCAGGTAAGGGATGTGCTGGAAATAGTTGGCGTCAATGTCATGCCCCGCCAGCGCCGTGTTTGGCAGAATGTAGTCCTGGAACGGTTTAATCTCCAGATCAATCCCCTGCTTCGCCAGAATCGGCTTAGCCTGCTCCAGAATTTCCGCGTGCGGGGTGTTGGACGCCCCCACGGTGAGCGTGTCCGCCCAGGAGGCAAAGCTCAGGGCGCTCAGGGTTGCGGCGGCGATCAGTGTCAGTGTCTTTTTCATGATGTGGTTCCTGTGTGTATTTATTAGCGTTTATCTAACAGTGAAGTAATGGCATCGCCGACGAACTGGATAATGAACACGATGATCAAAATGGTCACCGTTGCCACCAGCGTGACGTCACCATGGTTGCGCTGGAATCCTTCCAGATAAGCCAGATTTCCCAAACCGCCAGCACCTATCACCCCTGCCATTGCGCTGTAGCTCACCAGCGCAATCAGCGTCACCGTCATACCTGAAACCAGTGCGGGTGAAGATTCCGGCAATAAAACCCGAAACACTAACGTACTCAGCCGCGCGCCCATCGAACGCGTGGCCTCAATGACCCCTTTGTCCACTTCTCGCAGGGCAATCTCGACCAGACGGGCGTAGAACGGCGCCGCACCCACAATCAGAGCGGGCAGCGCAGCGTTAGCGCCAAGAATGGTCCCCACAACGGTCTTGGTGAACGGGATCAGCAGGACGATGAGAATGATGAACGGAATCGAGCGGAACACGTTCACCACAATCGACATCACGCTGTAGACCGTGCGGTTGTGGAATAACCCGCCGCGGGCGGTTAAAAACAGCGCCAGACCAAGCGCGATCCCCAGGACAAACGTCGCCACGCCGGAAAGCGCGGTCATGTAAAGCGTCTCCTGAGTTGCAGCCCAAAGCTGATCCCACTTCAGGTGCGGAAAGAGTTCTTCACCCATGCTTGATTACCTCGCCTTCAATATCGCTTTGCTTCAGGTCGGCGAGGATATTGTTCAGTTGTTCGTCCGATGCCACCACGTGCACCCAGAGCTGCCCGAAAACACCGTGGGCGGTTTGCGTCATTTTGCCGTGCAGGATGTTAAACGGCAGGCCGTAGCGCAGGGTCAGTTCACCGACGATCGGCCTGTGCGTGCTGTGCCCGGTGAAGGTCAGCCTGATCACCGTGCCTTCCAGATCGTTTGCCAGTTCGGTGTTGAAGGTCTCTTCCTCCGCGTACTGGCTCACCTGGCGGACAAACTGCCGGGTGATCGGCTGCTGCGGATGCGTAAACACGCTCAACACGTCCCCCTCTTCCACCACCTTGCCGTTATCCATTACCGCCACGCGGTCGCAGATTTTGCGCACCACGTGCATCTCATGCGTAATGAGTACGATGGTCAGGTTAAAGCGACGGTTAATGTCCAGGAGCAGATCGAGGATCTGATCGGTGGTTTGTGGATCCAGCGCCGAGGTGGCTTCGTCACACAGCAGTACGTCCGGATGATTGGCCAGCGCGCGGGCAATGCCCACACGCTGTTTTTGCCCGCCGCTCAGCTGCGACGGGTAAGCATTCTCGCGCCCCTTCAGGCCGACCAGCTCCACCAGTTCGGCAACGCGAGCCTGAATTTGCGCTTTTGGTACACCGGCAATTTGCATTGAAAAGGCGATGTTTTCCTTCACCGTGCGCGACCAGAGCAAATTAAAGTGCTGGAACACCATGCTGATTTTCAGGCGTGCCTGACGCAGCGCTTCTCCCTTCGCGGCGGAGATATCCTGGCCGTTAATGGTGACGCTGCCGACGCTGGGCTTTTCCAGACCGTTCAGCAGACGGATCAGCGTACTTTTCCCGGCCCCGCTGTAACCGATGATCCCGTAAATCTGTCCCTGCTCTATCGTCAGGTTGACGTTATCTACGGCTGTCAGCGCCTGTTTCCCGTTGTCAAAAACCTTCGAAATATTGCTGAGTACAATCATTCTTATTCTTTATCCGTTTCGCATATAGCGGTTTAGCAGTATGGATGTCCAAAAGATAGTAAACAGCCGTTATCAGCTTTTAAATGACCAAAAAAGAATTTCTTATAATGCTCAGGAATAAGCAGCGAACTGGCGGGTGAAAAGCATTTAGATGAATATCAGCAATAATTATCTGCCATTTGCATATCAGGTCTTACTCACCCGACGAAATCGGCTAATTTTGCAGCACTTTATGCGGATATAGCCATCCTCACATCCGGACAACTTTACGTCTTGCTGTCTTTCCATCTGAAAACACAAGGATTATTCCTTTCCGTTCTAAAACTCAGTGAAAGGTTCTTTATTGAGAAAATTTCATGGTTCTATCATCCGGTCATCACCTCTTCACAGGACATGACCATGACGCTTTACCACTCCGTCACCGAACTGATTGGCCGTACGCCGCTCATCCAGCTGCACAAGCTGGACACCGGCCCCTGCTCGCTGTTTCTGAAGCTGGAAAACCAGAATCCCGGCGGCTCGATTAAAGACCGCGTCGCGTTGTCGATGATTAATGAAGCCGAGCGTACGGGCCAGCTACGGCCCGGCGGCACCATTATTGAAGCCACGGCGGGGAACACCGGCCTGGGGCTGGCGTTGATTGCGGCGCAGAAGGGCTACTCGCTGATCCTGGTGGTGCCGGACAAAATGAGCCGCGAGAAGATTTTCCACCTGCGCGCGTTAGGGGCGCAGGTCGTGCTGACCCGTTCAGATGTGAATAAAGGGCATCCGGCCTACTACCAGGATTATGCCCGGCGGCTGGCGAACGAACTGCCAGGCGCGTTTTATATTGATCAGTTCAATAACGCGGCCAATCCGCTAGCGCACCGCACCACTACCGCACCGGAACTGTTTGAACAGCTTGACGGCCAGATCGATGCCATCGTCGTCGGCGTGGGGTCCGGCGGTACGCTGGGTGGCTTACAGGCGTGGTTTGCAGAACATTCGCCGCAGACGGAATTTGTGCTTGCCGATCCGGCCGGGTCGGTGCTGGCGGACCAGGTTGAAAACGGACGCCATCACGATGCCGGATCGTGGCTGGTTGAGGGGATTGGCGAAGACTTTATCCCTCCGCTGGCGCACATCGAAGGGGTTAACCGCGCCTGGCGCATTACCGATCGCGAGGCGTTCACCACCGCCCGCGATCTGCTAAAAACGGAAGGGATCCTGGCAGGCTCCTCCACCGGCACGCTGCTGGCGGCGGCGCTGAAATATTGCCAGGCGCAGACTACGCCAAAACGTGTGGTCACCTTCGCCTGCGACAGCGGCAATAAATACCTCTCGAAGATGTTCAACGACGACTGGATGCGCCAGCAGGGGCTGATTTCGCGTCCGCAGGCAGGCGATCTCTCGGACTATATTGCCCTGCGCCACGATGAAGGCGCGACGGTGACTGCCGCCCCGGACGACACGCTTTCCACCGTGCTGGCCCGCATGCGCCTGTACGACATCTCCCAGCTGCCGGTGCTCGATAACGACAAGGTCGTCGGCATCATCGACGAGTGGGACCTGCTGCGACACATCGGGGGAGATGCCGATCGCTTCTCTCTCCCCGTGACGGCGGCCATGACGCGTCAGGTCGAATATCTGGATAAGCAGGCCCCGGAGAGCGCCCTGTACGCCATCTTTGACCGTGGCCTGGTGGCGATTATTTATGACGAAGATCGCTTTCTGGGTCTGATCACACGCAGTGATGTACTCACCGCCTGGCGTAACCGCCTGACAAAATAAAAGGAGCAAAAGATGAAAAACCTGGCCACCCTCAGCGTTCACAGCGGTGAGTATCACGACCCGCACGGCGCCGTGATGCCGCCAATTTACGCCACGTCGACGTTTGCGCAACCGGCACCGGGTGAACATACCGGCTACGAATACTCCCGGAGCGGCAATCCAACCCGCCACGCGCTGGAGACCGCCATCGCCAAACTGGAAGGCGGCACGCGCGGGTACGCTTTCGCGTCAGGGCTGGCAGCCATTTCCACCGTGCTCGAACTGCTGGATAAAGACAGCCATATCGTCGCCATTGACGACGTGTATGGCGGTACGTATCGCCTGATCGAAAACGTGCGCAAGCGCAGCACCGGGTTACAGGTGAGCTGGGTTAAGCCGGACGATGTAGCCGGGCTTGAGGCCGCCATTCGCCCGGACACGCGCATGATCTGGGTGGAAACGCCAACGAACCCGCTGCTGAAACTGGCCGACCTGGAGGCCATCGCGGACATTGCCCGGCGCCATAATGCGATCAGCGTGGCGGATAATACCTTCGCCTCCCCGGTCATTCACCGGCCGCTGGAGGCGGGGTTCGACATAGTGGTCCACTCCGCCACTAAATATCTCAACGGTCATTCAGACGTGGTTGCCGGGCTGGCTGTTGTCGGGGCAAATAAGGATCTCGCGGAGCGTCTGGGCTATCTGCAAAACGCGGTTGGCGGCGTTCTGGATCCGTTCAGCAGCTTCCTGACGCTGCGGGGGATTCGCACCCTCTCACTGCGCGTTGAGAAGCACAGCGCCAACGCGCTGGCGATTGCGCAATGGCTGGAGCAGCATCCGCAGGTAGACCGCGTGTTCTATCCCGGGCTGGCGTCACATCCCCAGTATGCACTGGCCCGCAGACAAATGGCGCTGGCGGGCGGCATGATCTCCGTTGTGATTAAAGGCGATGCGCAACGCGCGACAGAGGTGATCCGTCATCTTACGCTCTTTACCCTGGCGGAAAGTCTGGGCGGTGTGGAGAGTCTGGTGAGCCAGCCCTACAGCATGACCCACGCCTCCATACCACTGGCGCAGCGTCTTGCAAACGGCATTGTGCCGCAGCTTATCCGCCTGTCGGTGGGGATTGAGGATGCGAAGGATCTGATCGCCGACCTTCAGCAGGCGCTGGAAAAGTGAGCAAAAAACGGCGGGCGTTGCGCCTGCCGTCATAAGATGACATTAGACCTTAACGCCTTGATAACAAACTTATGTGAATCTGCACAGATTGTTTTGAAACGCTGTTTCCATTTTCCTTTTTACTGTAAATCAGCGTATAATGCGCGCCAAATCCCTGGTGAATGGTTTCAGCGCTTGGAATACAAAAAACAACGTACAACTTCTCCTCTCCTTCGTTGGGCTGGCACTCAGGCACACTTTCTTCTGCACGCTCATTTGATGTCACCTATTCTTAGTGCGTGTCATATACTCTTTCGCAACACAGGTTTGACTCCGCGGCGGTGCGCCCCCGGAGCGAGATTTCCATATCCTTCCCAACTTAAAGACTAAGACTGTCATGAAAAAGACGAAAATTGTTTGTACTATCGGCCCGAAAACCGAATCCGAAGAGATGCTGAGCAAAATGCTGGATGCCGGCATGAACGTGATGCGTCTGAACTTCTCCCACGGCGACTATGCTGAACACGGTCAGCGTATCCAGAACTTGCGCAACGTGATGAGCAAGACCGGGAAAAAAGCGGCAATCCTGCTCGACACCAAAGGTCCTGAAATCCGCACCATCAAACTGGAAGGCGGTAACGACGTTTCCCTGAAAGCGGGCCAGACCTTCACCTTCACCACCGACAAATCCGTTGTAGGTAATAACGAAATCGTTGCCGTGACCTACGAAGGCTTCACCAGCGATCTGTCCGTTGGCAACACCGTGCTGGTGGATGACGGCCTGATCGGCATGGAAGTGACCGCGATCGAAGGCAACAAGGTTATCTGTAAAGTGCTGAACAACGGCGATCTGGGCGAAAACAAAGGCGTTAACCTGCCGGGTGTGTCCATTGCGCTGCCTGCGCTGGCTGAAAAAGACAAACAAGACCTGATCTTCGGCTGCGAACAAGGCGTGGACTTCGTTGCTGCCTCCTTTATCCGTAAACGTTCTGATGTGGTTGAGATCCGTGAGCACCTGAAAGCGCACGGCGGCGAGAACATCCAGATCATCTCCAAGATCGAAAACCAGGAAGGCCTGAACAACTTCGACGAAATCCTCGAAGCGTCTGACGGTATCATGGTTGCGCGTGGCGACCTGGGCGTTGAAATCCCGGTTGAAGAAGTGATCTTCGCGCAGAAGATGATGATCGAGAAATGTGTTCGCGCGCGTAAAGTGGTTATCACCGCAACGCAGATGCTGGACTCCATGATCAAAAACCCACGCCCTACCCGCGCTGAAGCAGGCGACGTAGCAAACGCCATCCTTGACGGTACCGATGCCGTTATGCTGTCTGGCGAATCTGCAAAAGGGAAATACCCTCTGGAAGCGGTCGGCATCATGGCGACCATCTGTGAGCGTACCGACCGCGTGATGAAAAGCCGTCTGGATTACAACAACGACAGCCGTAAACTGCGCATCACCGAAGCCGTGTGCCGTGGTGCGGTAGAAACCGCTGAGAAACTGGAAGCCCCACTGATTGTCGTGGCGACCCAGGGTGGTAAATCTGCGCGTGCCGTGCGTAAATACTTCCCGGATGCGACCATTCTGGCGCTGACCACCAACGAAACTACCGCGCGTCAGCTGGTGCTGAGCAAAGGCGTGATCCCACACCTGGTGAAAGAGATTGCCTCTACCGATGATTTCTATCGTCTGGGTAAAGAAGTGGCTCTGGAACTGGTTGATTGTGGCCTGGCCCAGAAAGGCGACGTGGTGGTTATGGTTTCTGGCGCGCTGGTTCCAAGCGGCACCACCAACACTGCATCTGTCCACGTGCTGTAATATTTCACGAACAAATTATTGTTTTGTTAAAAAGCGTCCTTCGGGGCGCTTTTTTTATTCCCGCCTTTAACCAGAACTATTCAAAAAGCAAATCGGGTTTTTCTATTTAATCGCGATTTATCTAAGATGAATCCGATGAAAAATGCCTTTTTTAACATAGCTTTTTCGTCAAAATTGCCGATTTCGTTGCTTCTTTGAGCGAACGATCAAAAATAGGCGTAATCCCATCAAAAAAATATTCTCAACCCAAAAAACTTTGTGTAATACTTGTAACGCTACATGGAGATTAACTCAATCTAGAGGGTATTAATAATGAATCGTACTAAACTGGTACTGGGCGCGGTAATCCTGGGTTCTACTCTGCTGGCAGGTTGCTCCAGCAACGCTAAAATCGATCAGCTGTCTTCTGACGTTCAGACTCTGAACGCTAAAGTTGACCAGCTGAGCAACGACGTGAACGCAATGCGTTCCGACGTTCAGGCTGCTAAAGACGACGCAGCTCGCGCTAACCAGCGTCTGGACAACCAGGCTACTAAATACCGTAAGTAATAGTACCTGTTAATAAAATGGCGCACATTGTGCGCCATTTTTTTTGCCTTCGTCAAACCTCTACTGAAGCGCTTTCTCTCCCTCGCCTTCCGCCACCGCCGCTGAGACACGACTGTTCTGTACCGACAGGACAGAATTGCTGGCTGAAGAACCACTGCCTGCTGACACGGCAACCGGGATCCCCGCTCTGCGCGCCAGGGCCTTGTCGATTTGCGTTTTATCGCTACCTGACTCCGCTGCAAAGGCGGTAAACGCCGCCGAGTGCGTGAACGGCACCGTCTGTGGGTTTTCGCCCTCAGCCTGCGCCAGCGGCCTGTGCACCTCGATATAACGTTTGCCGTCCGGCTCGACGGAGAACTTCACCGGCTCATTGATGATCTGCACCCGCGTGCCGACGCGCACTTGCTCAAACAACGCTTTGATATCGGGCGCGTTCATCCGCATACAACCCGAGCTGACCCGCAGCCCTACGCTGTCCGGCGCGCTGGTGCCGTGAATAAGATATTCCCCATTCCCGATACCCAGACGAAGCGCAAAGCGCCCCAGCGGGTTATTTGGCCCTGCGGGTACCACAGGCGGCAGTTTAATGCCCTGGGCCAGTGAGCGCGCTCTGATGCCCGCTGTGGGGGTCCAGGTAGGGTTAGGGATTTTCTGACTCACACGGGTGGTGCTGACCGGTGTTTCCAGCCCAAGCTGACCAATACCCAGCGGATAGACCTGCACGATATTTTCGCCAGGCGGATAGAAGTAAAGACGCAGCTCCGCCAGATTCACCACAATGCCCTCGCGCTCGGTGTCCGGCAGTAGCATCTGGGAAGGGATCGTAATGACCGTTCCTGGCGCAGGGTTCACTGGTGCAATGGTATTATTGGTTTCAAGGATGAGCTGTGCGGCGGTATTAAACCGACGAGCGATAGACTGAAGTTTATTGTCCCCTTCCTGAATGGTGTATGTCTGGTTTTGCCCAATCAGACGACTGCCCACGGGCGGTAAAGGATAATCAACCGCCCTGGCTGAATTAACAGCACTGAGCGAACCAAGGAGTAATAGAGTTATTAGAGACGCGCGCTTCATGCTGAGATTCCTTATTCACTGACCAAACGTCAGAAAGCTGAAAAACCAGCGAGGTGGAAACCACCCCGCGAAACAGAATGAATGCTGTTCTGTCAGTTTAGCTAAGGATTGCGGCTTTGGCGCGGATGGCGCGGATCATCGCTTCCAGCCCCTGGGATCGGGACGGGGTGAGGTGTTGAGTTAAGGCCATTTGTTCAAACCACGGGCGAACGTCAAAGGCGACAATATCCTGCGCCGACATCTGGTGATAAAGAATAAATACGACGGCAATAAGCCCCTTCACAATGGCGGCATCGCTGTCACCCTGTAATTCAATTACGCCTTCATCCGTCTGCTGCATCAGGATCCAGACCTGACTCTGGCAGCCCTGAATGATGTTGTCCGGGTTATGCGCCTCTTCGCTGAGCGGCGGCAGGCGCTGACCCAGCTCGATGATATAAAGGTATTTCTCTTCCCAGTTTGCGCAACGCCCAAAGTTGCGCAGCAATTTATCTCTGTCCGGCAAATCTGCCATCTCTCGCCTCTCCGTTAGCCAAGCAGCTGGTGAATACGTTTTAGTCCCGCCACCAGTCTGTCGACCTCTTCCGTTGTGTTGTACATCACCAGCGATGCGCGGCACATGGCCGGTACCTGATAATACGCCATCAGCGGCATCGCGCAGTGATGCCCGGTACGCACAGCGACGCCGTAATTATCAAGGAAACTGCCCACATCATAGGCGTGATGCTTGCCGAGGTTGAAGGCTATCACACCCAGACGGTCAGCAGGACCATATAAGGTCAGATCCGGGACGCTGGCCAGCTCCTGCAAGGCATAATGCATCAGCAGCTGTTCGTACTCCTGAATCGCCGCCAGCCCCGTTTCAGAAACGTAGCTAATGGCCGCGCCCAGCCCGATGATCCCGCCCGTGTTGGGCGTACCCGCCTCGAAGCGCCAGGGCGCACGGGCGTAGGTTGTGCCGTCCGTCAGGCTGACGGTGGCAATCATTGACCCGCCCCCTTCCCACGGCGGCATGGCCTGGAGAATGTCCTCTTTCACATACAACACGCCGATGCCCGTCGGGCCATACAGCTTGTGCCCGGAGAAGACGTAGAAATCGCAGTCCAGAGCCTGAACGTCAACCGCATGGTGCATCACCGCCTGGGCGCCATCAATCAACACTTTCGCACCAACCTGATGGGCTTTGTCGACGATCAGCGCCACCGGATTTTCCGTCCCCAGCACGTTTGAAACGTGGGTCACCGCCACCAGCCGCGTTCTGTCGTCCAGCAGGGCGTCCAGCTTTTCCAGCTGGAGCGTGCCGTCTTCATTCAGGGGGATCACCCGCAGTTGCGCCCCCACACGCTCACAGAGCATCTGCCAGGGCACGATGTTGGCGTGGTGCTCCATCTGGGTGATGATGATGTTATCCCCCGCGTGCACCTGCGCATTGCCCCAGCTGTTAGCCACCAGGTTGATCCCTTCGGTGGTGCCACGCACAAACACCAGCTCTTCCGGCGAACGCGCGTTGAGGAAGGCCGCAACCTGCGTGCGCACGTTTTCCATGCGCTGGGTCGCCTCGGCGCTCAGGGTGTGGATCCCGCGATGTACCGCCGCATAACCGTGGCGATAAAACTCGGCTTCCGCATCCACCACCTGATTTGGTTTTTGCGCGCTGGCCGCACTGTCGAGATAGGCCAGCGGCAGACCGTTCACTTCACGGGTCAGTACCGGAAAATCTGCCCGGACTTTCTCTACGGGAAATGTCATGCTTCGCCTCCAGGCAGACGCTGACCGATACGGGCCAGCACCTGCTGTTTAAGTCCGCCATCGGGCAGCGCTTCCGTCAGCTCAGCCGCAAAGGCGTAAATAATCATCTTTTGCGCGGCCTGCTGGTCTATCCCGCGCGAGCGCAGGTAGAACATCTGCTCATCGTCAATACGCCCGACCGTCGCGCCGTGGCTGCATTTCACGTCGTCCGCATAAATTTCCAGCTGTGGTTTGGTGTCCACCTCTGCCAGACGTCCCAGCAAAAGGTTGTTGTTGGTCATCTGCCCGTCAGTTTTGATGGCGTGCTGCGCCACGTTTATCAGGCCGTTAAACACCGCACGTCCTTTGTCGCTGACGATGGTTTTGTGCAGCTGACGGCTGTTGCAGTAGCCTTTGTTATGCTCAAGCCAGGTGCGCGTGTCGCACACTTCTGACTTCACTGGCATCGCCAGGCTGTTAATACGTAGCGTAGTGTTTTCACCGTTCAGCTGGGTGCTGGTATTGTGGCGCAGCACCGCGCCGCCAAGCAGGAAGCTGTGGCTGTACGCCGCGGCATCCTGGCCCAGCAGAATATCGTTGTGGGCGAAGTGGTGACTGAGCGGATTCTCAAACGCCAGCTTGATGTGGTGCAGCTGGGCATTGGCCGCCACGTTCATCGTCAGACGCGAACCGGTAAAATGACGGGTGTCGTTAAGGCTGACGTAATGCTCGATCACCGTCGCCTCTGCCCCTTCTGCCAGCTCAAGATGGTGGCGATAGTGGGCGGTGTTAATCTCATCACCCTCAACGCCCTGGGTGATATGCATCAGCAGCAGCGGTTTCGCCGGACGCTGGTTACGCTTAACGCGAATATGGGTGACAGATTGCGACAGGCTCTCTGTCAGGTGCAGGAAGACTTCAGGCTGAACGGGCGCGTTCAGCGACTGACGTTCATCGTTAATGACGATATCGAACCCGCTCTCCTGCACGCTGTCGCTCAGCTCCGCACGGAACAGACCGTCGACAAATACCAGACGCACGGCATCCACGCTCAGCGCCAGCATGTCGCGCTGATCGGGGCTGACCTGCGCCAGACGGGTGACAAACTCGCCGTTCAGCAGGCCATCCAGCGGGGTATATTTCCAGTTCTCATGTTTACGCGTCGGTAAACCGAGACGCAGCATCTGCTGGAGATGGTGCTGAGCCTGTTCAGAGCGCGCTCGACCCTGCGCTTCAAACAGCCGGTGCCACTGCTGAAGTGCATTACTGCTGTTCGGTAAGCCAGCCATAACCCTGCTCCTCCAGTTGTTTAACCAGCGTAAAGTCACCGGATTTCACAATGCGTCCCTGGTAAAGCACGTGGACATAGTCCGGTTTGATGTAATCCAGAATTCGCTGATAGTGAGTCACGATGATAAATGAGCGGTTGCCGTCACGCAGGGAGTTCACCCCGTCGGCAACGATCTTCAGGGCATCGATATCCAGCCCTGAATCGGTCTCATCGAGAATGCACAGCGCCGGTTCCAGAACCGCCATTTGCAGAATATCGTTACGTTTCTTCTCACCGCCGGAGAAACCCACGTTTACCGAGCGGGTCAACAGATTTTCCGGCATTTTCAGCAGCTTAATCTTTTCTTCCATCAGATCCTGGAAGTCAAAGCGATCCAGCGCCTCAAGGCCGCGATACTTGCGCACCGCGTTCAGCGCGGTTTGCAGGAAGAACTGGTTGCTGACGCCCGGAATTTCCACCGGATACTGGAAGGCCATAAAGATGCCCTCGCCGGCACGCTCTTCCGGCGACATCTCCAGCAGATCTTTGCCGTTAAACTCAACGGAGCCGCTGGTAACTTCATAATCTTCGCGTCCTGCCAGCGTCGCTGAAAGCGTACTTTTCCCGGAGCCGTTTGGCCCCATGATGGCGTGAACTTCACCCGGTTTGACGTCAAAATTGAGGCCACGCAGGATCTCTTTCTCTTCCACGCTAACCTGTAAATCTTTAATGCTTAACATGTGCTTTCCTTAACCGACGCTGTGTTCAAGACTAATGGCGAGGAGTTTCTGGGCTTCAACGGCAAATTCCAGCGGCAGTTCAGAGAACACGTCCTTACAGAAGCCGTTAACGATCATTGAAATCGCATCTTCTTCACTGATCCCGCGTTGCAGGCAGTAGAAAAGCTGATCTTCACCAATGCGTGACGTAGTTGCCTCATGCTCAAGCTGGGCGCTGTTATTGCGGCATTCGACATACGGGAAGGTATGCGCCCCGCAGTCCGCGCCAATCAGCATGGAGTCACACTGGGTGAAGTTACGCGCGTTGGTTGCCGTCGGCATGATTTTCACCAGCCCGCGATAGCTGTTCTGGCTGTGACCGGCAGAGATCCCTTTGGAGATGATGGTCGATTTGGTGTTTTTACCGATGTGGATCATCTTGGTGCCGGTATCGGCCTGCTGATGACCGCTGGTCAGCGCCACGGAGTAAAACTCACCGATGGAGTTGTCGCCGCGCAGAATACAGCTCGGGTATTTCCAGGTAATGGCGGAGCCGGTTTCTGACTGCGTCCAGGACATTTTGCTGTTTTCGCCTTCGCACAGCGCGCGTTTGGTGACGAAGTTCAGAATACCACCGGTGTTGCCGTCGCCCGGGAACCAGTTCTGTACCGTAGAGTACTTCACTTCCGCATCTTTATGGATGATCACCTCTACCACCGCCGCGTGCAGCTGGTAGCTGTCGCGCACAGGAGCGGAGCACCCTTCGATGTAGCTTACGTAGCTGCCTTCATCGGCCACCAGGATGGTGCGTTCAAACTGGCCGGTTTTTTCCGCGTTGATGCGGAAATAGGTCGAGAGCTCCATCGGGCAGCGCACGCCTTTCGGCACGTAGATAAAAGTACCGTCTGACGCCACCGCCGCATTCAGTGCCGCGAAGAAGTTATCGTTACTCGGCACCACGGTACCAATATACTTTTTCACCAGCTCGGGGTGATCGTGAATGGCTTCACCAAAGGAACAGAAAATGATCCCCTGCTCCGCCAGTTTTTCACGGTAGGTGGTTGCCACCGAGACGGAGTCAAAAATGGCGTCTACCGCCACCTCTTTGCCTTCGCGCACGGGCACGCCGAGCTGATTAAACGCCTCTTCCACCTCTTTACTCAGGAAGCTGTTATCCGCGCCAGTTTGCTGAACCGCGCCGGGTTGCGAGGCACAGGTATCATCACAGCTGCCGCAGGAGGGCGCGGAGTAGTAGCTATAATCCTGATAGTTCAGCTTATCGTAATGCGCTTTCAGCCAGTGGGGTTCTTCCATCTCCAGCCACGCGCGGAATGCGCTCAGACGAAACTCCAGCATCCACTCCGGCTCGTTACGTTTCGCCGAAATGGCGCGCACGACCTCTTCGTTGATGCCTTTCGCCAGCTCATCGGTTTGCAGCTGCGTAAAGAAACCCTCTTTATAGTTGAGGTGTCCGCCGCTCCAGGTGTTTACATCACTCGTTGCTTCAGTATTACGAGACATAGTACCGCCTATACCCCAAAGCTTTCGCCGCAGCCGCATTCGTTCTGGGCTTTCGGGTTATGAAATTTGAATAACTGGTTTAAACCTTCCCGAACGTAGTCGACTTCGGTTCCATCGATAAACGGCATCGCCTGTAGCGCGACGTATAACTTTGCACCGTCGGTTTCAAAGACCAGATCGTCCTTTTCAGGTTCGGTTACGGTGTCCAGCACGTAGCCAAATCCCGCGCAGCCAGTCTGCTTAACGCCTAAGCGTACGCCGAGGATGTCGGGATTTTTTGCCACCAGCTCATGAATATGCGCCGCCGCCGCGGGCGTCAGCGTTAAGCCACGCCAGGCAAAATCGGCCGGATTGAAGGTTTCTGAATGCAGTTCCATAGGTCCACCTCATCTGATAAGCCACCAGGGCATAACACCATGTTAGTGATAACGATTATCACTTCAACCCCCTACGAGCAGGGGCTTTGGGCTAAACCGCCCTTTTTGGCTACTTTCATTAAGCATAGACCCTGTGACGGGATGCGGATGGGATGGTTAGATTTGTTCAATGCATTGATAAATAATGCATTTCATAAGAAAGGCGGTAAGGTGACGGGCAATGATAAAAATTGTATTGGAAATACCTATTTTTGAGATAGCTAAAGTACGCGCAGGCACCATATACATTTTTTACGTATGCCTCCCCCTTAAGACAGGTTCTTTTTAATCCTTTTTTGCCTTACCTGGGCGCGCATAAAGACGTTTGATGGATAAGTTAACCATTATTTATCAGTCTGATAGTGGTTAAATTCCGATCATGATTAATTACATAAACTCATCCCTTTTCGGCGTAATGTTTCCCTTGTTAACCATTTATTCAATAAGGGATTAAATTATGTGGAGTGCCCATAAAGCCGCAGTTCATGCTCGCCAGCATGCAGGTCAGTATAGCCAGAAAAGATGTGCAGAATTTGTTTCGAAATCCATTCGCGCCGGCGGTGCTAATCTACAGAACACACATTATGCTAAGGATATGAAAAGCAATTTAATTCTGGCGGGTTTCCACCAGGTTTACGGTGAGCCTGTTGAGGGCGATGTGGCGGTGATCCAGCCCACTGCGCACCACCCATATGGCCACGCTTGCATCTATGGTGGGAACGGCGTCTGGTACTCTGATTTTGTTCAGCGAACAATGTATCCGGGAAAGGAATACCGGGAATTAAAGCCAGCATATGCAATTTACAGGCATGACTGACATGAAAAAAATAATTCTGGCGATCCTGCTTCTGCCCACTCTCGCATCCGCTGCACAGAAGTTCCCCCCTGAGGTATCCGCTGCCCTTCAGTTTAATAAGTGGTACATCTCGCAAATTATTATCGGGAAAGAGCCCCTGAAAAACTATGAAGCGCTGAGGCCATATGTAACCCGCGAAACTATCAGCAAACTCAAAGCCATGGATAAGCTGGATCCAGATGAATATGACGTGCCTGACGTCGATATGTTCATCAAGGCTCAGGGATATGAAGATGACTGGGGCATCGTCAGTGCGCGGGCGCTAGATTACGATGCCGCCTGTATGCAGGTTTATATCTCATTCGGCAAAAAGCGGGATCACACCGTGATTGACTGCATGGTCAAGGAAGATGGCGTGTGGAAAGTTGAATCCGTGGCCAGTATGAATATTTCAGACAACCTGATGATGGAATAAACCGACGATATGACAGGGGTACTGATGCTATGCATCTTCGCGGATACCCCTGTCGTATCGCCAGAAGGCAAAATCCCGCACTGGCGGTTTACCGTTGGCCCCCTTAACATCAGTGATGGAACGAAACGGCGAAACCCTGTTCACGCCAGTGGTCGAGCTGCTCCTGTTGACGAGGCGTAGGCGCTTTACCGGTCCAGACGAAGATTTTTTGCCCGGGGAAGAGTTCAGGACGTGGAGAATCAATCGGCTCAGCCAGCACGTCGATATGCCAGCCTTTATAGGCAAGACGGGCCGCTTCCAGCCACAAATGCGTACGGTCGTCGCAATCCCACCCAATCAGCAGCGCATCCTTACCTGCTTTTTTTCGCGACTCACCCAGGCTTGCAACGGCAAACTCAATCAGGACACCGTCCAGCAGGCTCGCCATGTGACGCACCGTATTCTGGTCCTGGTTCATTCGCTGCCGCACAGGGGTGATGATGTTATCTATCAGAACATCCATCGCATGGTCACGGCGGAACTCGCCGATTTTGGCGCGCAGTTTTGCCGGACTGGCATAGCGCAGAACGGTTAACATCTCTTCCTGAAAAGATGCCCAGTTCCCCTGAGTCATTACTTCTGTATTTTCAAGAAGCGCTTTTACTTTACCGACCGAAACACCCGTTTTCATCAGGCGCTTGATCTCTTCGATACGCAGGATATCTTCATCGTCAAACTGACGATGACCCCCTTCGCTTCGCTGCGGCTTCAACAATCCATAACGTCGCTGCCAGGCACGCAGCGTAACGGGGTTGATACCGCATCGTTCGGCCACTTCGCCGATACTGTAATAGGCCATTAACTCCCTCACGCACATTACTTCCATACCTAACCAAACCAACCTTATCAGATTGTACAAATCATTTGTATAACTAACTCCTCGTTCTGAGACAAGTGAATGGCTCAATGAACCACTCACTCGTTAATGTATTGTTGTATAAATTTAGCCGTACGTACAGGTCACTTTTAAGAGTTACGTACAGGTTTTTATAAATCGTACTTTTTCTCGGGCCAGGCAATCGCCGGTATGCCCCCCAGGCGCGGGCTGGCGAAAAGGTGCCCCTGGAACTGAGAAATCCCGGCAGATTCCAGCCACATCCACTCTTCAGCCAGCTCTACGCCTACCGCACAGAACAGAATTTCCAGGGAGGCGCAGCATTTAATAATTGACTGAATGATCGCCTGACGCGGGCCGCTCTTGTGCACGTTGGCAATCAAATCACGGTTGATCTTGATTCTGTCCGGCTGAAACTGGGCCAGCAGTTGCAGACCGGCGAATCCCGCGCCAAAGTGATCGATGGCCACGCTGATCCCGGCGCTTTTAAGCTGTCTGACCGCGCTGGTGAACTCTTCGAAGCGCGAGATCGCCTCGCTCTCGGTGAACTCGACCACAATTTGCTCCGGCACAAAACCGTTCGCCTCAATTGCCGTCAGTAAAAAATCGACGGCGCCAGGAACATTGACCAGCGTCATCGGCAGCAGATTAATGGACAACGTTTGAGTCTGTAGGCCCAGTGCGCTGGCCATCGACAAAGCCACCTGTTTACTCTTCAGATCCGATTCGTACAGCGCCTCACGCGACAGGTTGGCAAAATAGCTTTCCGGGGACTCACCGGACGGCGTGCGGATCAGGGCTTCCCAGGAAACTACCTGCTGCATAAACGGATCGACGATAGGTTGAAATGCGAAACTACAGTCCGCGCCCTTTGCCACTACTGTCGGCTGGGAGGATAACGGCGTATTTTCGGTGACAAACTCCCAGGCGTCAGCCGGAGGCAGCTCAAAGTAGTTGGCTTTTTCAGTGGCCTCAACGAAGGTGCGGAAAAATTGCAGGGCGCGATCGTTATAGGTCAGCTGATAGCGCGTTGTGCCTTTATCGAGTACCTGTTGCAGCACTTCGTCGGTATCGTACTGACGAAGGTCAAAGAGCTCCATACCCACGTTGCCAAAACGTCTTGAAGGCCCGTGATCGCTTAACAATTCGACCACGTTGTGATGCCGTGGGTCACGGCAGATGAGCTCATAGATCTCCTTAACGTTATCAGCGGGCCCTTCAAGTAACTGAAAAAAGTGTGTGCCGTTAAACAGCAAAATCCCCGTCACATCGAACTGGCGATTTCTACAATTTGCAGCAGCGACCATGTCTTCCAGCGCTTTCACTGGAACGTCCTCGCAGATATGACTGCGGTAAATGATGGTTGTGAGCATGCTAATCCTGAAGATTGAGGGGGTGACCACGAAAACACGTGGGGAAAACTCTGTTATAGCACATTAATTGCCCAACAAATAATTTACATCTCAACGATTTACACGGCTTTTTTGCGTCATTTACGGGCTTGTACAACTCTGCGACGCCGCTTCGGATTGTACAAT